>SDBU01006307.1_pt1 | contig 13991 bp, 18 predicted proteins | sample 2277071 | NCBI WGS metagenome assembly SDBU01 (sample SAMN10397929, study PRJNA504765) | marine sediment metagenome | isolation source: marine sediment core GS08_GC12, 126 cmbsf | place: Arctic Ocean: Gakkel Ridge, Loki's castle | collected 2008
GATGCAGTGGCTAGGTCGAAAATTCAGGCGTAGATGCGGGTTTTGGAGGATGAAAGTTGGGCCTTTGAACCGGCAGGAAGAAGGACCGGTTCAGGGGGCGTTACATCCGCTGGATGCTGTAGAGAGGGCTTTCGCGCATGAAGTGGACTTTGCGCAGCTAGTTAAGACCTACGGCTCAGACGGCGATCCAGGGCGCTCACGCTACGAACCACCGGACGTGCAAGGGACAGCCATATCATTCGTTCAGGGCCAGCCTGACCGGGAGAAGATTTGTACGTCCTACGTGGAGAGGCACAACCTGACCATGAGAATGCAACTTAAGAGGTTCAATCGGTTAACGCTGGCATTCAGCAAGAAGCTGGAAAACTTAAAGGCTGCACTGGCCTTGTATTTCGTGTATTATAACTTCTGTCACGTTCATAGATCGCTGAGAATGACACCGGCAATGGCGGCGGGAAGTAGCGGATCACATTTGGGAGATTGACGAGATTGTGGCTCTGGTGAATTAGGGCACCTTTCTCCTTGACAGGCGAGCCGCCTCTCCCTATAAGCGAATCAGAAAGCGGGGGTTATACTATGACGTGGGTAGCTCCAATTTATTCCATTGAGCCTGACATCGAAGTTTATCACAACAACAATGAATGCACCGAACGCAACAACATTGAGCCTCAGAAGGTTACGCGGGGCACAGGCGGAAAGCGCTTGTGCGATCACTGCGCCAAATTGAACGCTCAGGGTAAATAGCACGACACTCAAATTAGGACACTACCTCCAAGGAAGCAAGGAATCCGACGATTCAGGATGGAATGTGTGGCTAGGGCGGTGGATCCCGACGATAGAAGGCAGTTTGGGGACCTGGAAATTGTGCCCCTAGAAGTGGGGTATTTCTGCACTTTCAGAGGGCATTACGTCCCCTGGTTGATTGGGAGAAGAAGTGTCCTTGGGGGTGGTTAAGTTGTGCCTTGCGTTAAGAACTGATAGAGAAGAATTGTACTTCCAGAGTAATATAGTATAATGAGCAGTACTTTGTAAAAGTCCTTCCCGAGAAAAAAGGAAGGATTTATTTGATAGAACTTTCTATGATGAAGTTGTCAAATGGGGAACTGTAAAGAAATGGCTGAAAATAAGTTGCTCCTATTCTTCCGACGAAAAGGAACAGTGATAATCTCGTTTGCCGCAGCGGCGATGCTTTGGCAAATAGTGGCAGCTTTGCTTGTAAAAGACCCTTTTGTTTTACCGAGTTTTTTTGCGGTGGTTTTATCCTTGTGTCAAGTGGCTAAAGAACTGCCCTTGGATGTCTTATCCAGCCTTTTACATTTTGCCATGGGGGTAGGAATAGCAATGTGCATAGGCATTCCAATAGGAGCAACGATGGGCTGGTTTAGGTTAATAGATCGGTTTATGGACCCGTTCGTTGAGATTATGCGACCTATTCCACCTTTGGCTTGGATCCCCTTTGCCATCATCTGGTTTGGTCTAACACACAGTTCTGCAGCTTTTGTCATATTCATTGGAGCTATATTTCCTATTTTGATTAATACCTATGCTGGATTTAGAGGTGTACCAAAAACATTGGTGGAAGCGGCAAAGGTTCTGGGATGCATAAGAAATGTTAGGTTGGTCTGTTCAGTCGCGTTCCCTTCGGCCCTGCCTGCGATCGCTACTGGAGTGCGTATTGCAATGGGGATTGGGTGGATGTGTTTGGTTGCTGCGGAGATATTTGGGAGAAGTAGCGGCTTAGGATATAAATTGTGGCATTATTACCAACTTCACCAAATGGATAATGTTGTTGCCTACATGGTGGTGCTAGGACTAACGGGCTATCTTTTGGACCGTGGGTTTAGACGCTTTGTTGAAGAAAAACTACTGAGATGGCGTGTTGGAATTGTATCGCAGTAATTATATGTCTCTATTTTCTCCTATCCTGTTACGAAAATTCGTCTTTACTGTTACTCACTTCATTGACTACTTCCTTCAAAATTAATTCTCTCATTTTAATAAAGTCAACGCTAGCACGGTTTCTTGGACGGGAGAGACCTATAGAATGAATATTCTTGACTCGTCCCGGAAGGGCCGTAAGGACTACTATTTTATCCCCCAAGTATGTGGCTTCTTCAATGTTATGGCTAACAAAAACAATAGTCTTACCAGTCTGTTTCCATATTCTCAAGAGTTCGTCTTGAAGAATACTCCTCGTTTGAGCATCCAATGAGCCAAATGGTTCGTCCATTAATAGAATCTCGGGGTTATTAGCCAATGCGCGGGCGATAGCCGCTCTCTGTTTCATTCCCCCAGAAAGTTCAAAAGGATACCTATTACCCCACGCAGCCAAGTTTACCATCTTGAGATATCTGTCTATGATCTCCTTTCTCTTTTCACGAACAACACCGGTGTGCTCTAGGCCAAACTCCACATTCCTTTCGACAGTTCTCCAGGGGAAAAGAGCAAATTCTTGAAAAACCATACCCTTCTTGGGACTTGGTTCGTTCATCATTTCCCCATCAACACAAATACTTCCATTGCTCGCATTTTCTAAGCCAGCAATTACCTTAAGTAATGTAGTTTTTCCACAGCCTGAAGGCCCCACTATACAGACAAACTCGCCTTGGTTGGCTTGAAAAGATATATCTTCTAAAACCGTCAATGCTGCGGTGCATGTTTCAGCAAATACTTTTGTTAGATCTCTCACTTGAAGCTTTAGGCGTGTCATTTTGCAAGCTACCGTATTGTAAGATTGGCTATTTTTTCAATAATTTCACTCATCTTTGGGAAGGGTTTATGCGTAAATAGTGTGAAGTACACTCCAACAAGAAATAGAACAAAAAGTACTAGTAAAGCCATATAGCATAGGACAAGAAATACAATTGAAAACTTTATACCAGCGGTTGAAGCGAAAAACAAGCTTATAATAAGAAACATAAACGAAATTGATAAGGCGCACACGGAAATTATGTAAATCACCCGGAGTTTCTCACTCGTATCTTTACTGTTTGTTATCAATGATTTACTAAGGACCTTAATCTCATCCCAATCATGTCCGGTTCTATTTTCGAGATATTTAGCGAGTTCGAAAATGTTGCCTAAATAATTACTCCACATAGTGACACACAGAGGTATAATAACCCCAGGAACCGCAAGAATTATCGCTAATATAAGAACGTGGAGAGGCAGGATTTGTATTACAGTTTGGATGTATTGGGTGACAGGTTCGCCACCCGTTTCTTTCATTGCATGGCCTAGTTCTTTGCAAATACTTGGAACAGTTAAAACCAAAATCACAACTGCAATCATAACGAACGCTAAAATTACAATCGCAGCACCGATAACAAAGGCCCTTATCATCTTTGATTCTCTAACTTCTGGCATTCTTGCCTGCCTTTCTAGAATAAAAACTCATTTGGCGACTTCATCATAGAAAGTTGTATTAAATAAATCCTTTTCGGTGAGGAAGTTTGTATATCTTGGTTTATTCAACTCATAAATAATTCTGGCAAATTCGAGAGTAGATTCTACCATTGTATGAGGATTATGGCTCCACCTTTGGTCAGTTGTTTTAAAGGAATGCCTGATTTTCTTAACATCCCATTTCATCTTCTTTGCATAAATTTCTGCTGCTTCTTCTTTATGATTTGCAGCGTACTCCGTGGCTTTGATATGAATTCTGATTATCTGCTTAAGAACTTCTGGATATTGCTGAATTAGTTTTTTGCTGGCCAATAAACAACAACAAGCGTGTTCCGGCCACATTATGCCAGAAGCTATAACCATCTTTCCGCTTTTTTCTAATTCTATTATTGCAGGAGCAGGATGAGGAAGAAATGCTCCATCTACCGCTCTAGCCTTAATCGCTGAGATGGCGTCTCCAGGCCCCATAGGTGCTATCTCAAGGTCTTTCCGGGGATTTAGGCGGTTGTCCTTTAGCCATTTTCTAAAGACGGTGTCTTGAATAGACCCTGGGGGGAAAGTAGCAATTCTTAAGCCTTTCAATGTTTGCGGGTCTTTATAATCTATATCAGGGCGAAGGACTAAATGAGACCCTTGTGTCTGCACAGAAGCAACGATTTTTGCGTTAAGGCCTTCATATATTGCAGTTATCGGCGGGGCTGCACCGACATAAGCAATATCAAGTTCTCCTGCTAACATAGCAGTCATCTCTGGAGGACCAGAGGGGAAAAGATGTTCTGTAATCTTGTCTACCCCGAATTTCTTGAGTTCATCTTGCCACCAACCTTTTTCCATAGCAATGATATGAGCAATCTGATGAGTGCTTGGTTGATAGCCAATCCGAAGATGAGTGAGGGTGGGTTTTTCCAGTGGTTTTCTTAAGAGATGGTAGGATAGTAATGTCACTGCCAAGAAAACTGCTACTATTAGTAAGATGACTTTAATAGGTTTTTTCATCTCTTCTTCTCCTTGTGTCCTTGTGATAGAATTTTCGCGCTAAGCAGTATTATAGCTTTCATTAGGAAAAGTCAATTGGTTTCTTAACCACACCAGAAAACTCGTTCACGGGAAGCACGGCAGCCAAAGGCGTTGCGGGAGACCCGGATGTCTCGTTGTACCCAATGGGGCGGTGGATATGCACGGTGCAGGAGTTGGAGCTTGAGGTGACGGGGTGATGCCTTGCGAGGTATCGTTTACCCGTTCAGCGGCGGGGGATCAACGGAACGCGGGCGTAGGCCAACAGTGGTGGGGTAAGGCGAAATGCCGTGCTTAGCGTGCCCGCTGGTCAATGCGCTGCTTGGCTGTGGTGATGGCGGCGCGGAAGGCATCACGGGCCGCGAGGAATTGGCCGGGCGTGTCGACACCCTGGGACCATACGCCGGCTGGCTCAGAGCAGGTCACGGTCACGTCATCAACTGTCCACGGACCGTCAGGAGATTGTGAAGCGAGCACGGAGATGGAATGGTCCTTGTAGTCACCTTCGACAGTAATGCGGGTGTGCTGCGGGGTGGTGTGGTAACTGACGGTGTACGTGCAACTGCAGGCGGCACAGGTAGCCGTGAAAACAGTCTGGTCAATGGTAGAAGGGTCACAAACGTCACGGGTAGGCGTCCGCACCTGGCAACGCTTATCACAGGCCAGACACTTCGTGGCAAGATCTACGGCTGTCATGGCACGTTCCGTGTCATCCATAACGCTCCCCTCTCTGTTTCTGTTAGGGTAGTTTTTGGGGTTGTCTGTTGGCCGTGCTTTCTTCTGCTCGCCCCACGGACGATTATACGGCGATTTAGGTCACGGGGCAAGGAGTGCAGGGCCAAGTTCAGACTGCCCTCCCCTACCGGGGTTCGGCTGCATGCGGGAGCAATAGACCTGGTCAGTGAGGTTCGAATCTTGTTCCGCGCTGAGACTTGCATTGCTTCAGTTAAAGATGGGTTTGGAGGTAATGAGGTGTGGGAGGTGCGGCGCGGGGCACGAAGGCCATTATACCGAAAGCTGTCAAGACAGCAAGCTGTAAAAAATGCTTGACAGCAATACGGTTTTGCTTATAATGCGGCTGTGCCCACAATTGTGACGATAGCCAATGGCAAAGGCGGCGTCGGGAAGTCCACCGTTGCTATCAACCTCGCGGGGGCGCTGGCCGGGAAGACGGAACGCGTGCTCCTGGTGGATGCTGATCCGCAGGGCACCGTGTGTGATTGGTTGAAGAGTCGGCAGGAGCAGCAACCGGACAGCCTCACCCACAGCAAGCTGCAGACCCCTCCCCTCCCCTGGTCTGCTCAGGATCTCACGGATAGACTCAGTGACGAGTCTCGAGAATTCGCCTTCACCATCATCGATTGTGGGCCGGCAAACGACCGGGTAGCCAGAGCGGCCTTTGCGCTTTCCGACTTTGCGATTATTCCGGTGACGCCTAGCCCGTATGACATCCGTTCTGCAAGGAAGACAGTGGATATGATCGGTGCAGGTAGAGATTCAGGGGCTATCCAGGTACAGCCGCATCTGCTCGTTTCCAGAAAAGTGGTTGGGACAACACTCGGCAAAGAGGTGCGCGAGGCCCTTGGGGTGTTCAAGGTCCCCATCCTAGAGGCTGAGATTTCCCAAAGGATAGCTCTGTGTGAAGCTGGGATTGTGGGGCAGACTATTCAGGAGTATGCCCGAAACAGCCAGGCAGCTGAGGAGTTCCAGCGCTTGGGAGAGGAGGTTGCAAGATGGCAAAGGCAAAGTTAGCTGCCATGACAGAAAGATGGATTGACGGTAAGACAGAAAGACAGAATGGCGTAAAGACGGAAACGCAGGAGGGCGCGATTGGGAAGACCAAACAGACGCTATACATTTCCAAGGAAGCGGTTAAGCTGCTATGGCATAACCGAGCAGAGACCGGGGAACCCATGTCCCGTACAGTTGAGAAACTGGTGATGCAGCATTTGGGAACAAAGTGAAGGAAGTGTGTGGCGAGGGGACGATGAGGGCTCAGCAGCATGAATAAGTCAGGCACGGCTAAGTTCGTTGACCTGGTCGTCCGCAAGAGCCTGGGAGAGGTCAAGCAGGACGTTGGGTTTTCCTCGAACATTTTCATGGTGTTCGGCCTGCCGACTCGGAGACTAGCGGGGAATCCAGCTTACTGGTCGAGGGAAACAGCACTATGCAGGCTGTCGGTGATGCGGCATGAAAAATTCGAGATCCCTAATGGTTGCTATGCACGTATGAACCAGATTTTCATTGATACGGAGGTGCGGACCAAGAACACGAATGTTATTGATCTGGGGGGAACGTTCAACGAATACGTGAAGAAAGTTGGGTACAAGGAGGGGAGGGCGAACAAGGCGCTTCTAAGGCAGTTAATCAATTACGTTACGAGCGTGATTAGAGTAGAGCCCAAGGATCCTGCGCGTGGCGAGATTTTGGGTCTTCAATCAGTGGTTGCCAGAGCATGGGATATCTTTTTCGATGTCAAGAACCCGGAGCAGCTGAGCCTAGCAAAGGGGCGGATTGTTCTGGATGAGGAGTACGCCAGGTATATCCACAAGCATTCTGTGCCGCTTGATATGAACCTTGTGAGAGCGTTCAAGCGAAACCCACTAGCTCTGGACTTTTATAGGTTTCTCGCCTATAGAAACAACGGGCTGGGCAAAAGAGTGTGCTTCCCGGATCGTCTACTCTTTGAGCAGTTGGGGACCGAGCAGTTGACGAACAAGGTAACGCGGAATCGGTTGAGGAAAGTATTGCGGGCCATTCAGCTCTATTGGCCAGTGCAAGCTAAGTTCGAAGATGAGCATTTTGAGTTGGAGCCATCGCCGCCGGCGGTGGAGCGAAGGGTGAGGAGGGGGAAGCAAATAGAAATTAAGAGTGTGGATAAGTCTGCAGAAAACTAGAGTTATCCACTTCCGTTTTGATACCAGGAGTGGATCGGGGTTTTGAGAGCAAAAAAGAGCTTTAGGGTGAGTTATCCACTTCCCTTTTGATACCCAAAGCCTTCCCTTTTGATACCCAAAACGGTTGTGGAAAACCAACTTAAGTGTTTCTGAAAGAACGTGATAGAATCTTGGAATTTGTTCTCTCTAATAGTGTTCTAATAAAGACTAACTAATAGTAGAGGGCAGCTTCGCTGCCACGACGACTGTTTTTGGGGGGAAGAAAAACAGTACAGAAACACACACGCTGGAACGCCAACGTGTGAGATTAACAGCCGCGGTGAGAGACCAGCCTCACATAAGGACCAAGGCAAGCACATACGGAATTGGTGACGCGACAGAGGAAGCACTTATGAGACTACGTTGTAGCAATACAACTGCAAGGAGTTATACATGTGGCATGAAACTTGCAACAGACACAGGAGACCGATGAAGTGAGAAAGAGCGTAAGTAGACGAGGTGGGAAAGTCAAGGGGCCATACAAGCAAAGGTCTATCAAAAAGAGAATCGAGGCGTTCTTTCTCGATAACATAGGGAAGGTGGTAACGCGGGAACAGCTGATCAAGGTGGCTACAGATCCGCAAAGTGGACGGGTGCCAGAGAACTGGCATCAAAGGCTGTCTGAGTTGAGAACGGACGAAGGGTACACAATTCTGTCTTGGCGCAATCGAAAGGACTTGAAGGTCAGTGAGTACCTGATGCCATCACGGGAGAGACGTCCGAAGGCAGCGCGGCGCGTTAAGATCGCGGACTCGACGTGGAAAGCGGTGTTGGAAAGAGCAGGATACGCGTGCGAGTGGAAAGAGGGAGAGAAGGTTTGCGGGTTGCGAGGTGGGGAAATTGACCCGGTAGGTGGGGGGACTGTGCAGTTGACGCCGGATCACAAGACTCCGCATGCTTCAGCGGCGGATATCGACCCGAACGATCCGGCGGAATGGCAAGCGCTGTGCGGCCGGCATCAGGTCATGAAGAAGAATTATTGGGATCATGGGACCGGTTGGCTGAACGTGTATGCTATCGTGCAGGCAGCGTCAGAGGGGGAAAAGCGCAAGGTGTATGAATTCTTAGAGGAGTACTTTCGTGAAGAGGCATAGAGACCAGCAAATAGTAGTGTTGACGGCGCAGGACGTGATGACAACGTTGGGGAAGGTTTCAGAGCCGGTGGCGATGACCATGCTTGATCCATGGTACAACAAGGGGGTAGGTGGAGTACGGGACGACTATGAGGAATGGCTGGGAGGGGTCTTGGAGGCAGCGGGGCGTATCTCCCAGCATGTGTTCGTGTGGGGATTTCCGGAGATTGTGTGCTGTGTGCTGAAACGTCTGCCGGCGGGGTTTGAACTGAAGGCTTGGTTAACGTGGTACTATAAGAATTGCCCTTCGGTGATTCGTGGGTGGCGGTCGAGCCAAATGACGTGTCTACACATAGCGAGGCAGAAGGCGAAGATCTACCCGGAACACTTTCTGAATGGTGCTCAAAAAGAGAGGATGGAGCAGAGAAAGCTGAGATTCGTACCCGGACCGCCGAGCGTGATAGAGGCGCCTCTGGAGATTGGGTTTGTTAGAAAGTCGGAGCAAACAGGGCACCCGGCGCAAAAACCTGTGAGAGTTATTGAGCCTTTGGTGTTGATGACGACGAAGCCGGGCGATGTTGTATTGGACCCAATGTGTGGATCCGGGACTACGGGAGTTATTTGCTTACAATCAGGGCGTCGTGCGATACTCTGCGACAGTTCGGTGGAGTACGTGGGTATGACGAGGGAGCGGGTAGCATCGGCGCGAGCCAGGGTGGGAGGCGCCAGGCGCAGTGGGGCTCGGGAGCGGGGGCTAGCGCTCCAGTACGAGGAGGTTAGTAGGTGAGCGTGGTAAGGCCGGGAAGATTCGGGGGCTATGGCCTGCCGGGGAGCATGTAGTAGGGACTTTGCACATAATTACCATTTTCTGCGAAGTTTGAAGGTCCTTCCAAGCGGTATCCTTCCAAAAGCGAGCGGGAATCTGCAATATTCTTCTTGACATCCCCGTTACCCTCCTGTAGGCTGTTCCCCAGGTGAGAGAAAGAACAGGGTAGGGCTATGTGCGGACGCGGGTTTTTGGGTTCGGACCCGATCCGGAAAGGGGCGTGGGTGGCGCAGAAATGACCAAGGATTGGACGATCACCCAGGATAAGTACCTGAGTGAGGGCGAAGTCAAGAAGCTCAGAGAAATCGCAGAAGCAGAGGCCTTACGGGCAAAGAAGAGGGGAGTGCTGGGTCCTGTCCGGGACTGGATGATCCTGGATACGGCGCTCTCGAGCGGGTTGAGGGCGTCAGAGCTTGCTAACTTAAAGGTCGGGGACCTTCTCGTCGGCCGGGGGAAGCAGGCGATCCGTGTCCGGAAGGGAAAGAGGGGAAAGGATCGGGAGGTGATTATCCCGGTAGAGCTCAAGGAGCACTTGCTGGGGTTCTTTCAGTGGAAGACGGGAGTGGGGCAGGGAGTTAAGCCAGGAGATCTTCTCTTTGTCTCAGAGCGGAAGGGAAAGTTAAAGCTCAGGGCGATTCAAGAAAGGTTCAAGGTGTGTGCCAGGAGAGCGGGGCTGCCGGCGAGGTACTCGATTCACTCGTGCCGGCACACGTTCGCGACGATGCTCTACAAAAAGACGAAGGACCTGCGGCTCGTGCAGAAGGAGCTGGGGCACTCGAGCATCGTGACGACACAGGCCTACGCGGATGCGGTGGACAAAGAAGAGGCAATGAATGGGCTCTACGAACGGTAAGAGGGTGATAAAGCTTCAGAGTGTGAATCCGGAGAAGAACCGATACCGGTACTACGAGCTCGAGACAGAAGCGCTTGGGCTTCTGGTGAGAGTGGAGCGATCCTGGGGGAGGGAGGGCCGGCGACGTCGCCGGCTGGTGGAGTACCTGGCGCCGGCGGATGCGGAGCGGGAGGTGAAAGGTCTGCTGAGAGCCCGGGCAAGGCACGGGTATGAGGCTGTGGACGCAGGGAGGTGAGGGACAATGAGCGAGGAGGAGCGGGAGGCAATTTGTGCTGAAGAGGTGGGTGAGCTGGTGAAAGAGTATGAGCTGCTGGGGTCAAGGGAGGTGCGGGAAGAGGCAATGGAGTATATGAGGTTCCTGCGGGAGGAGCTGGAAAGGAGGTCTGTACTGGCATGCGGAGAAGTGTTAGGATGAGGGATGCATTGAGGGCGGGTTGGCTAGCGCTGGGTCTGCTGATGTTGAGCGAAGGGAGGGATGGACGTGGGGGAGATCAGGCGCAAAGTTTTTATATCGTATCACCACGATGATCAGGGCGAGGTGGACGATTTCATTGAGACGTTTGACGATGAACAGAACGTCTTCATTGGACGTGGGGTGGGGGTTGGGATGGGACAGGACATTATCAACAGTGACGACACAGACTACGTGATGCAGCGAATCAGGGAGTTGTACTTGAAGGATTCGACGGTGACAGTGGTGTTGATCGGGCAATGTACTTGGGCACGTCGGTACGTAGACTGGGAGATACAGGCGTCGCTGCGGCATGGGGAGACAGTAATTCCTAACGGACTGTTGGGGGTTATACTGCCTTCGGTGGATAGTGAGGTGCTGGCGGCGCCCGAGCGGTTGGGGATAAACCTGAAAGGTAGGAATCAGGAGGAGGGATATGCTCGGTGGATTTGGTATCCACAGGAGGCGGAGTTGTTGGTGAGGTATATTGAGGACGCATTTTCGGCTCGAACGGGGAGGGCGGATCTTATTGAGAATCCGCGGGAGAGATTCGAGCGCAACAAGGAATGCGGGTAAGGGAGATATGGGGTATGGCAAAACTTAGAAACGTGAAGGTGAGCCTTAAATTACCTTACATCGGTGGGATAGAGGGAACGTGGGAACCTGATGAGAGTGAGCGCAATGCGGCTTGGGAAATGTATGTTGAGCTGGTAACTCGTGTGTCAGTAGCGGAGCTGAAGCCTGATGAGGGGTTACTGCGGGAGGCGCTTACCTCGCTGTACGGGCTGTTTGAGACGAGCAGAAAGATCTTGCGGAAATATGGGCCTTGCGTTGCGCAGCCGAAGGGGAAAGATAACCTGTCGTTTGGGTATTTGGCTGTGGCTATCCTAAATGTTGTGTTGCGTCCGGTGTTGGCGAGGTGGCATCCTTTGCTGCTGGATTATGAAAGCAGCAAGGAGAGTTCGGTTTCTTCAGTAGCGCATGAGAGGGAATGGGATAAATACGAGGAGTTGCGGGAGGTGCTGAGCGGGGTGCGGGGGGTGCTTATGGAGTATGCGAAGATACTTGCTGAGGTGGCAGATGTGCCATCATTGGTGGTTGAGAGAGATAGTTGAGTAGGGGAGAGGCGGGTTGTTTTAGGGCTAGGGGGAAGGGCACGAGAGAATTTTTTTGACGGGTCGTTGGGAAGGCCAGTACCTGAGAGTGCATTGTGCGTTGGCATCGACTTCAACATAGGTTGGTCTGGATGAGGTCCAGGATCCGGAGTTGATATATCTCCCGCCAAAGGCAGTACCTGGCCGGTGAGTATGGCCGAGGATGCAATAGTCATATTTCTTCAGGAGCGCTTGGGCTCCTCTTAAGTATTCGGAGAAGTTCCCTCCCTGCGACAAGTATTTCTTCGTCTGAGTACCCGGGGCCCACGTGGGCCGGAAGGCCGCGCTAAAGTTCTTCCTGAGCTGTTGAAGAAAATCCATCGCCTTATCATCCAGATCGGGGTGGATGTCTTCCATGACGCCGCCGCTGAGGGCCGCCAGGTGCGCGAGACGCATTAATCGCTCAGGATCGTTGAACCGGTCGAACTGATGCCCGTGCTTGATGATGATCCTGGTGCCGGGGATCGTGTAAGAATTGCATAGGAACTTGAGTTTCCGGAAGTGCGTGAGGTAGTAGTCATGGTTCCCGATGACTATTCTTGCCCGCATTGCAATGAGCTCATTGAGGATATCTGAGTAGGTGCCGGCGATCGCTACCGGGTTAGTCTGCCAGAGCTCAAGAAAATCCCCGGCTATCGTAAGCCGGGCTTTTTGTTTTTGGACAAAGTGCAGGAATCTCTTGAATTCCTTCTTGTTTTTCTTGAAGTCATCTCTCCTGCCACCATCAGCCAGGTGAGTATCAGAGACGATGTAGTAGGGAATCATGTCGGTGGGCCAGATGTGATGTGTGTCTTGGTAATCTCGTCAGTGAGGAAGTCGATGAGCTTAAGGGTTGTGTCCTTGACGGTTTTGATTAAGTAGTAAATGTCTGGTGAATTTATTCCGACGGATCGAATGCAGCCCTCTGCTTTCTGCCTTAGTTCCGGGTCCTTGATCTTGTGGAGGTTCCTGAAGAGTGTGTCAATCGGCAGGCGGGGGTCTCGGTGGCTGGTGAGGGGATGGCCGTATCTGTCGGTATCTGGGAGGATGCCTCGTAGCTGAGTGATGAGCTCATGGAATGCGACGAAGTTGAACTGGTCCAGCTTGTAGGAGGTGTGGTTCAGTTTAAATTCGGGCGGGGGCCCGATACTTCTGGATACTCCTTCTTGGTAGGCGCCGAGGACGTGGACTATGAATTTATCTCTGTAGAAGCCGAGTAAGACGTCAATTCTCTCGAGGTCCTCTCCGAGGGCCCTATATAGCAGCGCTTCGGGGGAGGTTCGGTCGTTGAGGTTGCGAGCTGTCTTGAGGAAGGCAGTGAAGGATTGATATTTGACGGCGGCAGTTGGACCGTGGACGCAGGGGACGAGCAGGACGAGTTTGTTAAAGAGTATATCTGCAAAGAGGAAGAGACTCTTGAGGTCGACTTTAAGTGTTGCGGAGAGGTTGTTTATGCGCCTGAAGAGCCGCTTGTCTGCAGGGGTCTTGAGAGCCATTGTTTTTCCGTCGGAGTGGAATACAGCATCTAGCCTGAGGAGTTGGGCTCTGGTGCGAAGAAATCTCCTCCATATGATATCGAGGTCGTTTAGTTCACTCCTTACCATGACGCGTTGCTTGCTGATTCGCCTGACGACGTCCTTATTGCTGATCTTCTTGAATAGTTTTTCTTGGTGCTTTAGTTTCGAGATGATTTGTTTGAAGTGATTTGGGTTATAGATATCTCGATGGTTGGTTTGCATGATGACTCCCCTGCAGTTGGGGATTGTAGCAGTGCGGGTGGTTGCTGGCAAGGTTGGGTTCTCGGCAAGGGGAAAGGGTGTGACCCGAACCTCCTGCTCTTGTGAGAACGTTGAATAGAACGCAAGTGTGAGGCCGTTTCCAGAGCGCTTCTCTGACGATAGGGTGTTTTAAGCGAAGAAGGGCTCTCTGAGAAGAAATTACTTTGCAACAGAGGGGCAATACCGACGAGAAAAGCGTGAGCTCTTGCAGAGCAAGGCCGCCAGCTTGCGCGGGCCCACCGAGGGCTCGTGCCGAGGTGGGGGGACGCGGCGGCCGCGCAGGGGTGGGGAGCCAGGGGAAGTTTACAGAACTTTGTTATGTATACCCGCCAGGGCGAGTGAGGGGGTGAGGCAAGGGCAGGGTCCGATAATGGTCCATTATCGGACAGGGAGGTTTTAGCTTGACGCGTGGAGAAATTGAGGCTCCGCGTGGCAAGCGTTAAGAAACCGACCGGCATGCCCGGTCCGAACGGAGTGAGGGATGCCGAGCCCCCGAGCCGCTTCCCCTGGCGCAAGGGGCGC
>SDBU01006308.1_pt1 | contig 13990 bp, 13 predicted proteins | sample 2277071 | NCBI WGS metagenome assembly SDBU01 (sample SAMN10397929, study PRJNA504765) | marine sediment metagenome | isolation source: marine sediment core GS08_GC12, 126 cmbsf | place: Arctic Ocean: Gakkel Ridge, Loki's castle | collected 2008
TCGGGGTGGAGGATGAAATCCTGGGGCAGGCAATGAAGGCCTTTGTACATCTGACTGATACTTCGGAGGCTACCGAGGAGGACGTTATTAGATTCTGTTATAAACGTTTAGAAGACTTTGCGGTGCCCAAATACGTGAGTTTTTGTCGAGCATTGCCAAAGACTGCTACTGGAAAAGTCCAAAAGCGAGATTTGCGGTAGATAGGATCATAGGAAGAAAATATGAGATACCATATAGATATCCTTCGAATAGATTGTGAAGCTGAAGCGGATCGAATTTGTACCTTTATTCAACGACAGGTTGCCGCAATGAAGCGTGACGGTGTAGTGATAGGACTCAGTGGCGGTGTCGATTCTGCACTTTGTGCTCAGCTATGTATGAGAGCGCTTGGAAGGGAGAGGGTATTGGGTTTGCTTCTGCCGGAGAGGGAATCCAATCCGATTTCGACCGAATATGCGTCAATTCAAGCCCAAAAGATGGGGTTAAACACGGCAACCATTGATATCACCTCTACCCTTGAGGTATTTGGAACCTATGAAAAGCGGGATGAGGTTATTAGGGCAATTTTCCCTGAATACAACAACCAGTGCAAGTCGAAAATCGTCTTGCCTGCTGATTTGTTGTCCAGAGATGCCTTTAACTTTTACACGCTGAAAATTGAGGATGGTGATGGCAATGTCAAGTCTACCAGACTTGATAACCAAAGTATGCGTCGTATAGTCGCTGCCACGGATACCAAGCAAAGAACCAGGATGATGCACCTCTATTACTATGCAGAGATGAATAATTATCTTGTGTGTGGCACAACGAACAGGTCTGAAGCCGTTCAAGGATTCTTCGTGAAGTACGGTGATGGTGGTGTGGATATTGAGCCGATTGCCCACTTATATAAAACGCAGGTTTATCAGCTCTCTAGTCATCTAGGAGTGATAGAGGAGATCATAGAAAGACCGCCGAGCCCAGATACCTTCAGTTTCGAGGTAACTGACGAAGAGTTCTATTTTCGTATGCCCTATGATAGACTAGACCTTCTGCTATATGCGTGGGAAAATAATGTTGCTATAACGGAAGTGTGTGAAGCTATAGCTTTGACAGAAGAACAAGTCAAAAGGGTGTTCAGGGACTTCACTAACAAGTATAATGCGACCGAACACTTGCGCACACTCCCTCCGGCACTGGATCTTAGAGTATAAAGGGTACCTGACTAATATTAAATAATGCAGGTAGGTTCCATGGTGGTATCTTTGAATGGACTATTATTAAACCAAAGCTATCAATGTGTAATTTATAGCTTACCAGCGATATTCATGACACATACTTGTGGAGAATCAAGAATGTAAACTAGTCTTTAATCTGACATGAGGATAAGTAATTTGACAAACGACAAAGCGATGTCATCGTTAAGAATTTGCGCTAAATGCGTACTACCAGAAACTTTTCCTGGAATACGATTCAATGGGGAAGGTGTGTGCAATATCTGCCTCGACTATGAAGGTGTAGAGAATTTGCAGACGAAAAAGACGGAATACAAGGAAAAGTTTGAGACTTTGATCAAAGAATACAAGGGGAATGACATATATGATGTGCTTATGTGTTACAGCGGAGGAAAGGACAGTACACAGACACTAACCATCCTGAAGCAAGAATACGGTTTGAGTATTCTTGCTGTGTCCCTCGATAACGGATTTCTACCGAATCAGGCCTTCAAGAACATTCGGAGCATTGTGGAGAAATTAAGGATAGATCATATTTTTTTAAAGCCCCGTTTTGATATGTTGGTGAAGATCTTTCGCCATTGCGCTAAAAACGACATTTACCCAAGCAGAGCCCAAGAAAGGGCAAGTGTTATCTGCACCTCTTGTATGGGCATTGTAAAATACAGTACACTACGTATTGCACTTGAAAAGAATATTCCCTTTATCGCTTATGGCTGGTCTCCTGGTCAAGCACCCGTCACCTCATCCGTAATAAAGATTAACCCTCAAATGGTAAAAACAATGCAGAAGATTCTCTTTGACCCATTGTATCAGATCGTTGGCAGTGCAATAAAACCACATTTTCTTGAGGACAAACATTTTGGAGATTCCTATCGTTTTCCCTATTACATACACCCACTGGCCTTTCTAGACTACAACGAAGAAGCGATCTATCAGAATATCTCACGCCTTGGATGGAAAGCACCTGAGGACGTTGATGCAAATTCCACCAATTGTCTTCTCAATTCTTTTGCCAACGTTGTACACAAGCAACGATTTGGCTTTCATCCCTATGCATTCGAATTGGCGAATCTGGTTCGGGAAGGATATCTTGATCGCGTCACCGCTTTGAGAAGACTCAATCAGCAAGAAAACCCTCACATTGTTGCGATGGTCAAGGAAAAACTAGGAGTAGCAGACGATTTCTTCGGTGAATAAGATGAGTGCATTGGTTGGTATGCCACTTGCTAGCCGATTGGTAGGAAGTGCAATGAGACACACACGGTTGAAACAATTTGTTGGAATTATCACTCGCGGGTTTGTGGTGAAGCAGGAAACTCAGCTTTCGGACCTTGTCGCAGATTACGATGTGGTGATTATGAAGCATTGCTATCCGGCGAGCGATGTCTTAGAAGATGTTGGAGGAACTGATCCATCCTCCCCAAGGTAGTGCCTAGAAAATTACCGTGCGATTTATCGACTACTGAGAGACATGTTTGATGAGAATCCGGATACACTATTCATCCTCTGGACTCTACCTCCAAGACACAGGCTCTTTGAGCCGTCAGACGGGGACAAAGATGCAAATGCAGCCAGGGCTACAGCATTCTCAAACTGGCTGAAGGGGCATTTTCTTACCGAAGGGCGTCCCCACCACAATATCTACGTCTGGGATTTCCGGGAGCTTGTTATGGACCCGGCTACCAACTTCCTACGGTACGAGTATGAACCGAGTCATAGTAAGTCGGATTCGCATCCTAACAGAGTGGCCAACAACGAGGCTGGCCCTCAGTTTGCTCAATTCATAGTCGATTCGATCGCTGATTTCACTGGTAGCAGGCCGATAGGACAGGGGGCAAGGATAGTCTTCCTTTGTCACTCCACGGGGCAAGGTGTGTACGAGTATAGTGATCTGGGTGTACATGCTTCGTTTGATCTATACAATGCTACCAAGCGAACAAACCACTTGATTTGCAAGTGTTGGTATCCGTCGGATGGAAATATGCCGGTAAACTACTATCGTAGTCGGCTTACTGACCGGTAGCCCAAGTGTGAGAATCAATAGTGGAGCGAAGACATGCAATATGCTATCGTTGTATATTGATTACTACTCTCTCAATGTGGTTGATCTGAGTTGGAAACTTAGGCAAAACTGTTACCTTATGAAGAGACTGGAGGTTCAAAGACAAATATCGAATAAAACTATCTGGATAATCATAAGCTGCCTGATTATACTAGTCCCAGCTCTAACTTCTTGTACTTGCGGAACCGGGGAATCTTATGGAATTGACTACAGTTGTAAGGATTTAATAATAGAAGTTAACAGAGAGATCCAACTGAGGTAGCGCGCACTATTAGTGGAATCTCGAGGGATATGATAGATGGTTATACTTGGGGCTACACGGGTGTGGATGGTGGAGAGGTCTCATTTCAGAGTGTTGATGATGAATCAATCTCAATAGACAATAGACCTATCGAATGGAGATCGGAAGAAGAACTTACGCATAAAGCTAGTGCAAAGGTCAAAGGCGAGAAGGAAGGGAAGGTTGTAATCTTCATCAAAGCTCCTGAAAGAACGGCAATCCCTTTTATAGTCACGGGTGGCGGTCCCTGTACGATAACTATCGTAGAACCATCTGTCAATAATGCCCCTGAGCTTGATGCCATTGGTAATATGTCAGTCCGTGAGGGGCAGCGTCTTCAGTTCACTATCTCAGCTAATGATCGCGATGGGGATACGTTAACCTTTTCTGCGAAAGATCTGCCCGAGGGAGCTGACTTTGACCAAGATACTAGAACATTTTCCTGGACACCTAAAGAAGAAGGAGTTTATCACGTCCGTTTCGAGGTGTTTGATGGTCAGGTAGCTGACTCAGAGGATATCACAATTACGGTAAACCCACCCATAGTAGAACAACGTTCAGGCGCCATAATTATTGATCATCAATGCACTGATATCAATGAAATTCCTTTACAGTGGATTGAGCAAGCAAAGTCGAACCTAAGAGTTCTGTATTTTCACACTTCTCACGGTAGCCAAATAACTGAGGGTATGGACAATCTGCAATCACATTACGGCCGTCCTTATGATTTTAATGAGATGGGTTCAGGTGGAGCTCTTTCTTATCAGGAGGTTGGGACCGATCTCGGACATAATGGTGATCTCACTTGGGAGAATGAGACTCGGAACCAACTGAATCAAGCAGATAATGACCAGAATGTTGTAATTTGGGCATGGTGTGGCGGTGTTTCAGATAACACAAAAGAAGGAATTGATATTTATCTAAATGCCATGAATCAGCTTGAAATTGATTATCCCGACGTCACATTTATTTACATGACAGGTCATCTGGATGGTACTGGAGAGTCAGGTAATCTGAATGTTCGCAATAATCAGATTAGAAGTTATTGCATCGAAAATAACAAAACCCTTTATGACTTTGCCGATATTGAGAGCTACGATCCGGACGGCAGCTATTTTCTCGACCTTCATGCAAATGATAATTGTGATTATGATGGCGGTAATTGGGCTCAAGAATGGTGCGCCGAACATCCTGATTCCGACCTGTCCTGGTCCTGTTCTTGTGCACATTCCCAAGCCTTGAATTGCAACCTTAAAGGAAGGGCATCCTGGTCGATGATGGCTCGGATAGCCGGCTGGGACGGATTATGAACTTACGAGATACCCCCCCTACTGGCCAGAGTCTAATATCTGTTCAGCTGATTCCTTATTTGTATGGCTGTTGTTGTGGCCTTACACTAAAGCTTTGAGGAGACAATACAATCGGTCAAGCTTAGAGTAATGTTTTCTAAGTTAGGTATCATCCTACTTTTGGAGCAGCCGTTTTTCACTTCACCTGTGTTCCTTTCTATTATGAGGTAGTTGGCAACAGCAAAGCCCGAACTGCTCCTTCTAGACCATTTTGCCATGAAGGAGCTCACTCTGCAACAGGCTGAGGATATCTATGAGCTTGTTGACGAGCGTAGCCGCGGGAGCTCGCCGGTGGTAGACTCTAACCGCTGGCCTCAGGCTTGGTCTCCCTCCTTTCCCAACCCAGTCCTGGAAGAAGGCATCCTTGACCGTCTTATCAACAAGACACACCGTGTGATGCTGACTGGCAAGAATTACCGACCCCAGCTCCGACCCGACAGGTCAAAACGGGTTGCTTAGGAGGTGAGAAGTATATAAAATAGTAACTGTTGGTACCCTGGGGGTGGTCAATCTAGATGAAAACCATGTGGGTCAGTAACGTGAAAAGCGACATTGGTGATGATGGTGTTTAATAGTATCATGTTCTCTAATAAGCAAGGAGGTGGAAAATGACGTTTGTACTGGGGCTGTGCTATTTTTTGTTGCGAACGGTAAGAAAAAGCAAATCGGTAATCGTACGGGCTAGATACGGTGGTAGCGCAACCATTGCTGAATATTTCAGAAAACAAGGGGCGCAGATTGGAGAAAATTGCGACATTTCAGTTAGCTCACTAGGGACTGAGCCTTATTTGGTTAAAATTGGTAATCATGTGTTTATATCAAAAGGCGTAGTTTTTCATACTCATGATGGAGGTGTGTGGATTTTCAGAGACGAAATCCCCGATATTCGTGTCCATGGCCCAATTATCATAGAAGACAACTGTATCATAGGAAATAACACAGTACTGCTTCCCAATATACGAATTGGGAGGAATTCAATAGTAGGAGTCAACTCTGTGGTGATCTCAGATGTTCCACCAAATAGTATTGTCATGGGGGTACCGGCAAGACCCATCAGCTCTATCCATAAATACAAAGAAAGGTGCTTTGCCAGATGGAAGGAGCAGAAGCCGCCTGACTTGTATATAGAACCAGGTGGCAATTGGTGGATTTCCAAGCAACACAAGGAGAACCAACAAAAAGTCAGAAGGCATCTTACAAATCTATTTTGGAACCAAGGTAAAGCAGGGGAAGAGGCTGGGAAGTAAATTATGAAATTGCTGAGAAAGTGCTGCGGAATCAAGTCAGAAAGCCTCTTCATGTGGTGAGAGGCTAGATCTAGGAGTTCAGGATGTCGGCCATCGATTCATATCATGCCAGTAACGGGGTAAATAACGGTGCCCAGGGAAAAGCATGTCGCAATAGGCGATATTTAAGCTTCTTGAGGTAGCTAGCATACTATGCAGCAGCTATGCCGCCATGATGGATATAGTTTCATGTCTGTCATAGTATGACACTTTTGCTTTGAAAATAGCTGAAGAATGCACCGAAAAAAGCATTTTTAATACCAGTTCTATTCGATAATAGCGCAAATCTCACTAGTCTTGCCAAAGAAACATCTTGAATGCGCCACAAACAGGGATAAGGATGCTGCTTAGTTGTTATGTTTCACTTATGTATGGATGTCATTTACAATTGAGAAGGAAGGCCTGTCATGGAACATTGCAGCACAATCCCCAGGAGAATATTGTTTGCCTCAGCCGGTAATTCATATCGCAGTCATACCGCAGAAGCCATAGCAAGGGCTTCAACGCACTGGGAAAATCCTGTAGTATACGCTCAATATGCCGCTCGACCGCTTCCTCATAGCCACCGTTACTCCTAATTTCATGCCATGGGGCAACAGAAAAGGAATCACTCAAAACCGTCTTTTCTATCTGCTTTCGCTGATTCGGATCAAACGCAGAGCCATCTGGATTCAAAAGCTTTATCCCATTATATTGGGGAGGATTATGTGAGGCGGTGATCATTGCGCCGGCATTGAATCTTCTCGCCGCTAGGGCGAGGGTTGGTGTAGGCATAACTCCGGCGTCATAACACTTGGAACCGGCACGCAGTAAACAGGAAAGAAGAGCGTGTTTCATGGCATCACTGGAGGTTCTGGTATCACAGCCCACCACTGTATTGCCGTAAATATTGCCAACAGCTACCCCGACCTTTAGTGCCAGCTGGATTAACCTCTCATCTACAACTCGACATATCCCAGACGTACCAAAAAGCTGCATTTTACCCCAATTCTAGCACTATGAATTCAAATATCAATCGGTCCGCTCAAGACTTAGCGTTGGCAAAGCATCTACCTTGTGTATACACAAGGTAGAGATAGGTTAACAGATTGATTCTTGCGGTTATTGGAATCACGCTATTGGTCTTTCTGGCTACTAAGGAGCTCACCGGATCTAAGGATTCCAAGTCTGCCCAACGTGTAGCCAGATTTCTTATTATTCCGATAATACCCTTGCTAATATCATTTGTTCTTATAGTTGTGTTGAGGGTAATTGAGATATTAGCCTAAAACAGGAAAGAGGCGATTAGCTATAGGGTCATATTACATATACTATGAGCCAAGGCTACTCCCAAGATTGGATCGGTTTCTTTAACTATGCAGCCAGGGTATTAAGATATTAAGAAATAAAGAAGGCGAAGGTGATCTATATCACAGGAAAAAGCCTCTGTGTAAGATAGCAATTAGTTGACAAATATAGATTGTTCACCATCACCGAGCGTATCCACTGCACTTTGCTGCCACTACTGTTGCTGCAAAAGCCAGCAAATGAATTATAGCTTATATCATCACTGTCGACTCACATCGACCCAAAAGTAGAGCGGCTCCAAGCACGGCTCAACTTCATTATCCTTGTATAGCAAAAACTCAATCTTCTGGTTCTCACCAGCCACTTCAGGGACAAAGCCTGCCTTAGCTTCCCACTTTTCCTCATCCAGCAGCACTACTGGTCCTATCTCATAGCTCTTCTTACTACTAATAACTACCTCCACTCGGTAGCTAACCTCCCTCCCCTCATGGTTGACGATTCCCACGATCATCCTACCCTCATCCCCTAGCTTTAACTCCGTCGGATAGTCTACCGCTTTGCCTTCCTGCCCAAGGATATAGAACTCCGTAAATGTTTCCCCTACCTTAGGCTCTGCTATAAAATAGCCAACTGTTCCCAGTAATCCTAAAATAACTATCACCAATGTAATGGTAAGCACTTTATCTTGAACACCTTCACCCCAGCCTGGCATTGTCACCTCAAATTCAATAGTATAGCGTTCCTTCTCTGTCAGACTTCTCTGTCTCAACCAGGCAATAATTGAAGTGATAAGGATGAAAGAAGCCACTGAATACAGAATAGGCTCCAGCCTTATTCCCCATGGCGTGTAGTTAAGGATTAATCCGATAAGCGGCACTACGGCTATACTCAAACCAAAACTTAATGCCACCCTCTCAATGCCACTCATCCCCTCCTTCTTCGCAAACAAAGCCGCCACAAGTGTATAGCCGGGGAAGAATAATAAGAATGGGATACCCAAGATAATACGTAGAACGTTAAAGGGGGAGAGGATAATAACTAAAATCAATACACATCCTAGTAGGTTGAGGACCATGAGTACGCTTTGTAACTTAATCTTCAATAGACATACCTCTTGCACATACGTTGTCCAATAAAGTAAGGTACCCAATCAATATTGGCTCTGTCGGTAATTATAGCCAGATCTAGCTACATATGCAAGATCCATCCGCTGTCTATATATCGAGAATAGCTTTAGGAAAACCTCTCTGCATACGTCGTCACACTCATGATTCACCTATTGAGGTAATGAATGCTACAGTACCATCATAGACGTTATGGTAACCAAGGCAGATTCAAACCCGGCAACCTCAAGTGGTTGCGTTATGTGAGTAAAGTGGAGTGGTCTTTACCCCGGCACTCACAGGAAGGCGGCTAATACGATATTAACCCCGTAATCATAGCGGATGACAAGACCCGCACGGAGATTAGATCAGTGACACCCCTTTATCGGAGCAGGGTATGCAATTATCTCTGGCGTTCCACCTAATGCAATTGTCATGGGGGTACCAGCTTGGTTCAAGAAGCACAACGCTAGCAACGGAACAAACTATATGATTTCACATAGATGGTATCCATGGGATAGGAACATGCCAGCACACTACTATCGTCGGTGGCTTACCAAAACTATGCTTGGCGACTCGCGCATATAGGAATGATAAACTATCGAAGGTTATTCTCAAAGGCTCCAGCAATACCGGCCAGAGAGGTTAATACCCACCAGTAAAACAAGTTGGGGAATCGTTACTCTGCAGCTCTTCCGCCCTATACAGTTTTGCTAGCATGCTTCGTTGAGTAAAAGATTAGAGGGAACCCTCACAAGGATCCCCTCTATAGTACCCGATTATTTGTCTCGGACTTAATCAAATTCGTACGAAAAGTGGTATGCCCATTGAGAACCCGGGAAATTAGGACAGTTTCCCGGATCTACTTCAGCGCAAGCCCAGGCCGTGTTATCCGCATACACTCCTCCATACCCTACGGTATCTGCGTGAAGAGCGATGATGATTGGTGAAGTCCAGCTACCTGGAGTGAACGGGATCTCAAAATCAAATCCTTCAGTCTCCAGGGCAGAATCTTCACAATTAATGCTGTGAGTGAATCCGCCTGGATTGGGGTTCGACGGTAAATCACCTGTACCTTGATAGATTTCCACTTTGATACAACCTATTCCGCCCCCTGGGGCTGGGTCGATGTGGAAATTAAGTGAGTCGCCATCATTAAGCACTGTGCCAGTACCAGCGTTGATTGTCTGCCCTGCATACAGCGTGAACTCTCCATTCTCCGATGCCTCAACCGAAGAGCTTCCACCTCCTAAAATCGGCGTCGCGAAAAGTATGGCCACCACCAACGCTGAAGCAGCAAATATCGACAACAAGATTCTCCAACTTCTCCAATTTCTCATTACACTTCCTCCTTATAGTCATTCATTGAAATTAGCATTGTAGTACTTTTTATCTATCCTGTCAAGATACCAAAACCTCACTCAACCTCCTTATTCTGGTACTATAGTACAAAATTTATAACAACCAAGTGACCTTTTAGCGGTACTCCTTTTATCAAGTTATATAAATGTTCGAGTAATATCATTGCGATCTCCTTACCTAGATCCATAGGTTAATTCAAGTTGCCAACTAGTAAAGAGAGGTATCAATTTCAAATATTGAATTTTATATTTGAAGATAGCACTTTGTGATTTGGAAAATAAGGGCTATAATGTTAGGGATATGAGTTGGAGCAGGGTTATTCTTACATCACCATCTCAACGTTGCATAGTATCACTAGCTCAAGAGAACGGAACATAGTCTATGATTCGTAATCAGCGACGATTAACTCGTTTAGATGTCATAAAAATATTGCTTATAGTCGGACTCGCATTCTACATCACCTATATTCCCCATCAGAACTACCCTTACCCTGTACACGGAGATGAATGGGTTCACTGGGCCTACTCCGAGGCAATGCTACAAGCAAGTAGTACCACCTTTAGTGATCCCTTTTTTGGAGAATCCACCTTGGGTCCTGCATCCAATATGGAGACTGGCTTTCACCTGTTCTGGGTTGTTTTCCGTCTTATTACTGATATTTCGTGGCTCTCCATTTTTAGATATTTCCCAAGCATTATCTTTATGATAACAGTATTACTGGTTTACGTTTTTGCCGAAAGGAGAGGGTTTGGCTTTGAGGCGGCTCTCTTCACGTGCCTAATACCTACTACTGTGGGTATCCTTGGTCCTGCCTTATTAGTTCCGCTGGCAATGGGATTACTTTTTGTTCCCCTAGGTCTCTATATCGCGTTCAACTGTAAAACTTGGTCGTCTTATCTGCTATTGGGTGTCATTACGCTCTTCTTGCTAACAATGCATCCTCCCTCCGCAGTGATAATATTCACCATTTTCATTCCCTATATTCTACTAAATATGCGACGTAATTTTAGGCATGGCCTTGGAATGATTTTGGCCCTGGTGATACCCTTTGTGGCTAGCCTCGCCTGGATATTCGACCGATTAATACCTGTGGTGAGGACATTGCTCACTCCCCAACCTTACGACTCCAATATTGCTATACCATCGATTATTCAGACATATGGTTACCTACCTATAGCATTTAGTCTCTTGGGCACTGTGTTCCTGTTGATAAAGGGTGGTAAGAAAAACTATGGATTAATCCTTGGTCTACTTACCTTATCAGGAATGCTAGTTATCTTCTTTAGATTGCATTATGGAGTGCCAATACTATATCAGCGAGGGCTTATGTACCTGATGTTGATGCTGGCCATTATCGCTGGGGCTGGATTAGCGTGGGTGAGGACGATCAGGTTTCCGAGTAAATCTACCAGTATGATTAAGTCCTTCTTTGCCCAAAATGCCGGAGTTATCCTATGCTTGGTTATTATAAGCGTAGTATTGGCAATTGGCATTCCTTCTCGACAACAGACTTTCTATAATCAATTCATTAATGATGAAGACTACCGGGCATTTGTTTGGATTAGAGATAATCTCGATGGACAGTATAAGAAGGCAATACTTGACCCCTGGAAAGCAACTGCTTTTGCTGCTATTACCCAGAAAAATGTCTATACAAGGATACATGAACGTGCTAAAACCAGTGACATGAAAGCTTATGATTTCCTCGGAGACGGGTGCACCGATACTTCATTCCTTAGGGAAAATGGGATATCTATCGTTTACGGTGAGTGTGATAGCGATAATCCCGACTTGATTGAAGTAAGGAGTAACGTCTACGTGCTTAGAGAAATAGAAGGGAAGTAATTTGCGTACAATCTTGATGGCCAAGACATACTTCCAGGTCCGATACATAACCCAGTCTATTACTGCATTCTCATCCTGCCACGTCGTAGGACCAGAACTATAATAGATGCACACATGCTACTCAAACGGCAACTCGGCATAAACCAGTTAAGTGTGTAGCACATAGCCTTACTCTCCTCGCCGTCTTATGACCCCTCGTTCATCATGTCAATAGGTAATATACACCTACAGGCCCATCTTGTTCCTACCTCTGGTCACTCCGACACCTGGGGGACAAATTGAATATTGCTCTTCTTCTATCACCTCAGTTGGCATACTCACATGATACTCATTAATGTCCAAAAATACTTTCACCGCAACGATTACACTAGATAGTGGTACACTAGGTCCGCCCTTTCCTTATAAAAGTACCGATGGCACCTTTACGCACTAAAAGCCATACAAACCAGCTGATGAGTAATATTCCAACAAGTTCAGAAATCCATACCAAGGGCTTAGTTAAAAGGTTATGAAATAAACCCTCACCCCAATAACTAAGATCCAACCTTTCAAACGAAAAGCCATATAATGGCCAGAGTAGAGTCTGTGGAGTTAGCCACATCCCATCTAGGACCAGGTGCATGCAGGTGCCGAATGAGAGAACCAAGAGCCACTTTTTTTTGCGGCTGTAATAGAGGTACAAGCCTCCGAGGGTGATTAAGATAAGAAAGAGAAGTGTATGGGAAAATATCCTACCGTTGCTGAAGGTGTTTCGAAATAAGAATTGACCTACAGGTTTATCAATGATGTCGGGAAGCAGCGAGCCTATCAGTAAGAGCCTTATATCAATACGGTTGGCTAAAGAGTAAAGCCATGAATTAGCAGAAATGCTATTCTGAGCAGGAGGCATTCTAAGTGAGGGTTGGCGTTGCCCTTCTAACCCGTTTACCTTGATAGCAGGGTGATGCCGTCTACCCAGTACACTGCTTAACACCACTGCCGCGCCCAAAGTGAGTGCAGTATGCCCAAATATCAACATCAGCCTTTTACCCCACCAGAATGATATTAGAACAAGAAACGATGATAGTAGAGTTTATATCGCCTGCCGTTTTGTACTGATAATACGGTATCGTCATCCAGACCAAGGCGACGTTAGCGCCCGTCAACCCCAGAAAACTACTAACTCATTCCTGAAAACATGAACTAACCTTTTTGACTAGTTTCACTACTAGATCCGCGCCACCCAAATGACCAATTATAGCTAGCTATTCAACGCCTCCTGTTGATTTTGTACTGGTTGTGATTTCAGTTCATCCCTTCCTGTCACTTAGTAGTCGATTGGACCTCTTAAGATATCTCAGTAGAGTATTGTATGATAAGCCCGAGAACCATGATTGTCAACCCAACTCATCTTTTTCTACATAACCATTTCAAGATTCTTATCCGCCGATATCGACGAAAATAGCTCAGGCTCAATAATCTGATGCCGTGTGGCCTGTCCCCATAAATTATACCACTTTGTAAGTTAGTCCCATTGTATAATTACTGGGATTCTCGCTTCAGGAGCGGGCGGTCGATAGCGTAAAGCGCTATGTGGCCGTATCTGATTGTACTCCCTCCTCCACTGCTCAATCAATATCTTCGCCTCGATTAAAGTGGTAAATATTTCCCGGTTGAGCAGTTCATCCCTCAGCCTCCCTCGTGGTCCTCTTTAAAAAGCGTCTCCGGTTTCTACCTTTACTCCGTCTTACACAGTGTATTATTGATACAAATATCTATTAAACAGTCCATACTTGATTATGCTTGGAATTAAGACCCTTTTTTGGACCAGAACTTGAAGCTAATGAAGCACATACAATGTAGTTCCACTGACAGCCATTGAAAGGAAGATGCCTATCGCCAGTTGAGTAAGAGTGTGTTCATGAAGTCGATACTTTGCCCAGCTGCTCAATGGAATAGCCGCAAATGTCACGAGGAAAATCGACCCCCAGGTTATTGTCGTCATGATTACCAAGATTGTAAGCGCTGCCAAGTCATAACTAATTCTGTAAAACATAGTAAATGAAGCTATGATCAGTGAACTTGCCAGCAAGGCTATTAGCGTTTCAAGCAGAAGCAATGGAGCCTCAAGAAATACTAGAATAACTACACATGGTAGGCCCGATAAAACAGCTATGATCAAAATATCTCTGGGGTGCTGCCTGAGGAAAATCATTGGGT
>SDBU01006309.1_pt1 | contig 13986 bp, 12 predicted proteins | sample 2277071 | NCBI WGS metagenome assembly SDBU01 (sample SAMN10397929, study PRJNA504765) | marine sediment metagenome | isolation source: marine sediment core GS08_GC12, 126 cmbsf | place: Arctic Ocean: Gakkel Ridge, Loki's castle | collected 2008
AACTGAAAAAGAGATAATGGACGCAATAAGAGAAGCGGGCGTCAAAACCGTGCCGGGATATCGGCTCTGCAAAAACACGGACGAAACGCTCGAATACTTCACCGAAACCGAATTGCGGCGCGATAAAATGCCCTTCGGTATCGATGGAATGGTCGTAAAAGTCAACAGGCTCGATTACCAGGAAACACTCGGCCGGACAAGCAAGAGCCCGCGCTGGGCCACAGCCTTCAAATTCGCTGCGGAACAGGCCACCACCCTCCTGAAAGACATAGTCGTCCAGGTCGGCCGCGTCGGATCGCTTACTCCCGTGGCGATTCTCGAACCTATCTTCCTCGCCGGTTCGACCATCTCCCGCGCAACGCTTCATAACGAGGACGAGGTCAAACGAAAGGATATACGCATCGGCGACACCGTTATCATCGAGAAAGGGGGTGACGTCATACCAAAAGTCGTCAAGGTAATAACCGCCAGGCGCCCGAAAAACACGAGAGTGTTTTCAATGCCGAAGGAGTGTCCCGTTTGCGGTTCCGAAGTAGTCCGGCTCGAGGGCGAGGTTGCACACCGCTGCCAGAACACCGCATGTCCCGCTCAGGTAAAGGGCAAGCTCCAGCATTTCGCATCGCGCACAGCAATGGATATTGAAGGTCTCGGTCCCGCAATCATCGACCAGCTCATGGAGGAGAACCTCATCCACGATTACGCAGACCTGTACTTTCTCGAGAATAAACAGCTCGTACCCCTCGAACGAATGGCTGTGAAAAGCGCCCGGAACCTCATAAACGCCATACATGCAAGCAAGTCCCGCCCGCTCAGCCGATTGATTTTCGCCCTGGGAATCCCCTACATCGGCACACGCGCGGCCGACATCCTCGCAGATAAATACACATCAATTGACAGCCTGGTGAACGCCTCGGTCGAGGAAATGCAGGATATCAACGAAATCGGTCCCACCACCGCCCAGAGCATCGCCCGCTTCTTCGAAAGTCGGGAGAATCGGGACGTAATCGATAAGCTGAAAAGGGCCGACGTCAATATGGAGGAAAAAGGAAAAGCCCTTGCGGTAAAAGACCAGCGCTTTGCCGGAAAGACCTTCGTGCTAACAGGCATAATATCCATGCCCCGCCATGAGGCCGAACAGATTATAAAAAAGCAAGGCGGAAAAACTTCCGTCAGCGTCAGTAAAAAAACCGATTATGTAATCGCCGGCGAAAATCCGGGCTCGAAATACGACAAGGCCCTTGAGCTCGGAATAGCAGTCCTCACAGATGAGGATTTCAAAAAAATGCTATCATAATGAGATATGATCACCACCTGAAAAACAGATAGCTGCATACCCGTACCTCTGCAGTGTGATAAATACCTCAACAGGTGTCGGATTTCTCAATTCAGGTAAGTTCAGAATGAAATAATCAACCCAATGACTGGCGGCAATCCCTGCCGAAAACGACCCGATTCGCAGGAATTTACCATTCCTTTCTACTTTTCCCGTATTCTGGCAACTTTCTTGCGTATTGATTTGTTGAAATAATAGTGAACCCTTGAACCACTCGATAAGGAGAAGAATATGGTCCCCGAAGCCGGAGTTTTGGGCGAAACAATAGAGTCATTGAGGAGTAAGGATCCTGGAAAGACCTTTGTGAATCCTGGCAAGATAGCTAAAATATGCGGCGTCTCCCGGAGGTCGGTTAACAACTGGATCAACAGCGGGAAGCTTCCCTCATTCAAGACCCCAGGGCGGCATAACAGAGTTCGTATGTCCGATTTCATCGAGTTCCTGCAGAAATACTGTGACAGCTCACAAAACACCTCCCACGTTTAACTGATAAACCCGGAACAAGCTTCCCGGCACGGAGGATTCATAGCAAGAATCCTTCCCCTCCAAAGAAGCCTTCCTCAGAAGAATACCGGCATTTATCAATGATGCCGGTATGCATCAGTCAGTTATGAAAAGGAAACATGCCTTTTATCTTTCAACTAACACATCTTCCGCAGTTTTGAGGGTAAGATCTTTGATTTGCAAGGACTTACGTTGTAAAAAGGTCAAAAGTCGCCACTACATTTTGTTATGTTTTTCGGGAAAGAGGCCGCATGAGCACTTGCATCATGCATCGTGTATCGTGTATCCTGTGTCCCACATTTTGCGGGAGGAGTGACAACGTGGACGTCATCGACATTCACACCCACATATTTCCCGATATGCTCGCCGAAGGAGTGATATCCTTTCTCGAGCAGGAGGCAGGAACAAAGGCTTTCCTTGATGGGACCGAAGCCGACCTTCGCAAGTCGATGAAGGAGGCCGGGATATACCGTTCGATCCAGATGCCCGTGGCGACAAAGCCATCCCAGGTGCGCAGCATAAACGATTGGGCCGCGAAATTCCTCGACGATAGCGGCGAGATCATCTCATTCGGCGGCATGCATCCCGGACACAATGACGTCGAGGGCGAGGTCAAGCGGATGAAGGAGATGGGCTTCAGGGGGTTCAAGCTCCATTCCGAGTACCAGAAATTCTATCCCGATGATCCCTCGGTCTTCAGCATGTACGATGCCGCGCTCGAGCACGATATGATAATTCTCTTCCATACCGGCGAGGACATCGGTGTCAAGCCGCCATACTACTCCACTCCCGATCACATGCGGAATGTGCTTAAGACATTCCCGTACCTCAGGATGATTTACGCGCACATGGGCGGGTGGAGGCTTTGGGATGACGTCGAGAAACTGATAATCGGCGAGGAAGTGCTTCTCGAGACGTCGTACACAATGGGGTACGTCTCCGACGAGAGATTCGTCAACATGATTCGCAACCACGGAATCGATCGCGTTATGTTCGGTACCGACTCGCCGTGGAAGTCGCAGAAGGATGAGCTCGAAAAAATCCTCTCGCTCCCCCTCACCGACGACGAGAAGGAGAAGATCTGTTCCCTCAACGCCAAGAAGCTCCTCGGTTTCAACTGACCATTCAACCTTTTCCGGCAAAAAGACGTTCAATCCCATTCTCGTTCCGCCAGGCTTTCTCAGACCTTGCCTCAACAGCGCAAATCGGCCGACTACCACTTCTCCCAGCGGACGATTTCCTCCATCGACTTGCGGGACTTCTTCTTCGGCTTCATTCCGCCTTTTTCGTAACCGAGCGCCAGCAGTTCCACGACGCGTATCTCGTCCGGAATCCCCAGAGCTTCCTTTGCCTTGTCTTCATGGAATGCGCCGATCCAGCACGTGCCGAGCCCGAGCTCTACGGCCTCGAGCGTCATGTGATCGATCGCTATGGCCACGTCGATCGGGTAGCACTGCTGTCCGCACGTCATCACGTCCCCGTCGGTCTCAGCGCAGCACGCTATGACCACCGGCGCTTCGCCAACAAAGCTCTGGTTCTTCGCCGCGGCCATCAGCTTCTTGCGTGTGCCCGGGCCCTTCACGACGACGAACCGCCATTCCTGCAGGTTCCTCGCCGACGGGGCCAGCCGCGCAGCTTCCAGGATTTTTTGCAGCTTCCCGTCTTCGACAGGGGTCGACTCGTACCCTCTCACGCTCTTGCGTGTCCTTATCGCTTCCCAAACGTCCATGTGGGTTGTTCCTCCTCGTAGTCTCCTCCGGCGGATTCTTTTCGCCGGTTCGGTCTTCTCCGGATGCTTTAATTTTCCGCAGAGACCCGGACAGATTTTACGACAACTACGCAAACCGCGCAACCCTGCATTTTCATCTCGACACCCTCTACCTGTCTGCATTATCATCCGGATGGGAGGTTGCAATGAACTCATTTTTCCATTCCATGCTTTCGCAGTTCGCGGTGAGCGGTGCCATGGTCTACGCCCTCGCCGGCGTCGTGGTCATTGGCTTTGTCATTATCGTTGTCCACATCCTCTCGCGTCGCAAGTCCGAGGAGACCGGTACGCCGATACTTCAGCTCCAGCAGCAGATCGAGTCGATACGCGAGCAGATGGATAAATCCATCGATCGAACCACCAACCAGATCAACGTCCAGCTCGAGGGGATGAATAAGCGGGTCGACGAGGCGATGAAGGCGAACCTCAAGGCGCTCACCGAATCCAGCCAGACCTTCAGCTCGCGGCTCGAGAGCACTGCCAGGGCGGTCAAGTCCGTCGAGGGCTACATCGGCAAGCTCGAGGAATCGAACAAGCGCATCTTCGAAGTGGGCAAGGATATCTCCGGCCTGCAGGAACTGCTCAGGGCGCCCAAGTTCCGAGGCGGTTTCGGCGAGCTTATGCTCGAACGGCTGCTCGCACAGATTCTGCCGAAGAGTCATTTCAGCATGCAGCACGGTTTTCAGAGCGGCGAGAGGGTAGACGCCGTCATCCATCTCGGCGACCGGCTTGTTTGTATCGATTCCAAGTTCCCGATGGAGGATTTCAAGAGGCTGTCGGCAGTCGAGGACGAGAAGGAGCGGAAATCGCTGCGCAGAAAGTTCGACTCCGCCGTGAAGAAGCATATCGACGATATCGCGAAAAAATACATCCTTACCGATGAGGGGACCTTTAACTTCGCGTTCATGTACATCATGGCGGAAAACGTGTACTACGAGATGATAGTCAAAGACGAAGACGCAGGCGAGGAGAGCAGTCTGCAGAGTTACGCTATGGCGAAGCACGTCATTCCCGTTTCGCCGAACAGCTTCTTCGCTTACCTTTCCACCGTAGCTATCGGGCTCAAGGGTCTGGAGATCGAGAAAAACGTCGAGGAAGTGGTAGCCAGGCTGCGGGGACTATCGACGCAACTCGGCAAGTTCCAGGACGAGTTTAATGTACTCGGCACTCATTTGCGAAACGCCTCGATCAAGTACGATTCAGCCGACAAACAGCTCACGGTTCTCGACGGCAAGATCGACCAGATCGCCCGGATTGAGAAATCCGATCAGGTCCCCGAGATTACCGATTAAGCGGTCGTGCGTGATTTAGGCACTGATGAAAAAAAAACGGAGCAGGTTGTAAATTACCTGCTCCAGTGCGCGGCTTTTTCTGAGGATTTATTCTACTGCGTTAGGGTCTTTGTTCCATTTCCTGCGGTGGAAGTTCATGCCCCGGCCTCTTCCGCCATGTTCCTTCATCATCTCGTGGCGTTTCGCCGCCGCTTCTTTCATCTCCTCCGGGCTGAGTTCGCCGTCGCCGTTCGTATCGATTTTATCGAACCTGTCGTCCTGGCCGGGGAACTCATCCTTGCTGATCGTGCCGCTATTGTCGGCATCGAATCTCTGAAATATTCTCTTTCCAGCTTCCTGCCTCATTGTTTTGCGTGACTCATCAAGTTCCTCCTTCGACAACACACCGTCGCCGTCCTTGTCGATCTTGTTGAACACAGATGCCCATTCCCGTTCGCTTATCTGGCCATCCTTATTGGCGTCGAATACCCTGAGTAACAGGTCACCCGGGCGGTTCCGGCCCGCCGGAGCCTCGCCTTTACCGGGCTTTGACTGCGCAAATGATACCGCGACCACCAGCGTAACGATCGCCATCACCGCCATTACCGTCATTAGCTTCTTCATCGTTTCTCTCCTTTTTTGGCTGAGTTATTTTCATTTTTCGCTTTATTGAACGATGAAACGCGCAAAGAGGTTTATTTATGGAAGAAAGAAAAAGGATGAAACTCTGCCGCTGATATTTTAGTTGGAAGGACTGTTGTTGAGAGGGAACAATCAGTTGGTAATTGTAGACTGTATCGTTGGAATAGAGACTTGTATGTTTAGAATTATACAGTGGATTCAAACAATGAGAGCAAAAAGTTCTGACGATATAGATTGGGTATAGATACAATTACGAGGATAATTAAATAAAAAAACACCCTCCTTCATGGCTGAATCTTTTATTTTTGATCCGCCATATAACTTACGATTACATATCGGATGGGCCGATGACTGAATCCATCAACTCATCGGCTTCTCCGATAAACTAATAATCTGTAGTTGCTTCTACTTTCTGCGTTTCAAGTAGACAAGTAGCCCACCTAAGCCTGTCGCAAGCATCACGAAGATGCTCGGCTCAGGAATTACGTCCCTGGTGACATGGAAGTTGTCCACGTACGCCGTCAGGATCTGTGGAGGCAGTCCACCGTCGTGCCCAAAGACGAACGTGAATCCGGATACGCCCTGCGGCGGATTCGGTCCAAATGGAATGTTCACGTCAACCGGGATGCCGTTGACCCAGGAGTTAACTACCTGGGCGTTGAAATCCCATTCCAGCGCGATGTGGTCCCACGCGCCGAGTGACGCCGGAGTTGACCCCGCGCCAGGATTCCAGCCGAACGGATGAACTGCAAGGCTCGAATCCCACTCGAGACCGTACGTGTAGTCACCCAGGTCGGGCGTCCACCACCAGAAGTTGTTGACGTTCAGCTCGGTACGGAACATATCCCACTCGATCTCTATGATCCCTGTCTTGACCGTGGGGAAGAAGATATCCATACCTGAACCGTCGCCCGGTGCGGTCGTGGCGAACTCGACGACCTGGCCCATTCCAAAGCCGGTCGGATCGGGAATCACCTGCGGCACCATCCCTGAGGCGCCTGCCTGCGTGCCGATCCAGCCCGGCGCAAGCGCCGCCTCCCAAAAGCCCTGCCCGGTAATGAGAGCGGGTGAGGGTATGAAATCAGCCGTCATACCAGTCGGGTCCACGCCAGGTTCGAATCCGTACGTGTTGTACCAATTCACAGGCTGTCCCGGACCCGCATAAGCTGAAGCGCAAAACAGAAGCACTACAAAACCTAATAAGAGTTTTTTCACTTTCTAACACCCCCTTTCTCCTTAACGAAGAATAGATAAACTCGTACATATAGGATTATTGAGGAAGAAATATGTGCAGAACCCCCTTTGTGCTAAACTAATGATATTATAACACAGGGGAAGTCTGCTGTCAAGCGATATTTAGGTATTCTAATATACATGAGATTAGGGATGATAGATTAGCGATGATAGATTATGAATGATATTCACTCTCATATCTCCAATACTCAATGGTGTTAGTGTTTCTGTTTTGAGGAGACAGCGGCTAAAGGTATCCTGCACAGCTTCAGGCAGTTTCTGTTGCCGCTTTCGCACTCTAAAACTGCATTCAGATGCAGAACAAGGCCTTCGGGAACGGGAGAGCTACCGAATCACTTCCTTACAAATCGTTATGTTCGAGTGCGTATTAGTGATTCGATTTTGTCGAGGTGTTCTTCAATTTCCTCAAGCTTTTCTGTAACGGATTCCTTATCCTCGATCAGTTTATCGAGTTTCTTCTCGATCGATATCAGGCGGGATTCGCTTGGCGCTTTTTCCTTTGTTTCGTCCTTTCCGGTGTTTGGCGCATAAGCGGCTGTAACGATAAATATCAGGAGAAGTACGTAGACGGCGATGTTTATTTTCCTGTGCATGACCGGTCCTCCTTACTGAAAGGTTGTTATCCTGTTAAGCGCCTCCTGCGCTTCTTTGTTGTCCTTATCGAGTTCAAGGACTTTTCGATAGTTCTTTTTCGCCTCTTCATAGTCCTTCATGGCCTCGCCTGCAACTGCAAGGTTGTAGTATGCGGAGACGTTGTTATTGGAGAAGCTCAGGAGTTTACGATACGTCTCTATGGCTTCATCGTATTTCTTGTTCAGGAAATAGAATTTACCGAGGATGAGATATGATTCCTCATCTTCGGGATACACCTCGAGGTGCTTCTGGAGTTTTTCCACTTCCCCGTTGAATTCTTCCTGGTCCATATCATTAAATCCTGAATTCCTGTATCTAAATGCTGTCTTTGAATATCAAAATACCAAACAGACTAAATTTCTAATCTCGAAGCCGGTTAATAATTTTCAGACGGGGTTCCCCCCTTATTCCTTTTTGCGGAATTTCTGTATGGCCTCTTCTTTTCCGATGATTATTATGGTATCGCCCTTTTCGAGTTTTATGTCCGCCGGTGGAGCAATCAATATCTCCTCATCGAGGATGGATTCACCCTTGCCGTCGAGCTGCGGCATTTTCTTTTTAACGGCAATTATCTCAACGGAGTATTTTGTCCTCACCTGGGATTCAATAATGCTCTTTCCCTGCAGGAATTCAGGGACGTTGAGCTCGGCGATGTTGTATCCCGGAGATACCTCGATATGGTCGAGTATCGTCGGCGAGACGAGTGATTTTGCGAGTTTTATTCCCATATCGCGTTCGGGAAATACAATGCTGTCGGCCCCAACCCGTGTGAGGACTTTGCCATGAGCGTCCGACAGGGCTTTTGAGACGACTTTCGGTATGCCCATTTCCTTGAGTGTCATCGTCACGAGGATGCTCGCCTCCATCTGCGTGCCGATGCTGACTATGGCGACATCGACCTTATCGATTCCAACGGACCCGAGCGCTTTTTCGTCCATTGCGTCGAGCTGGACGGCCTGGGTCACGTAATCGCTTATCTGGTGAATGGAGTCCTTGTCCTTGTCTATGACAATAACATCCGCGCCGCTTTTGCTCAGCGTTATAGCGACACTGGAGCCGAACCTGCCGGCGCCTATCACAACGAACTGGTTGGGTTGTTTTGCCATTTTTCTAACCTACCATAACTTTTTCTTCCGGATACGCCACGGCGGGCGGGATTTCCCGCTGGGCTATCGCGAGAGATATCACGAGCGGGCCTATTCTACCGATAAACATTGTAATTGTAACAATAATTTTACCGAGTACCGAAAGCAGTGGTGTGATACCCGTTGAAAGCCCCACTGTGCTGAAAGCAGAGATCACCTCGAAGACGATCTTATGCAGAGAGCCCGCATCGTCGGGACCGTAGCCCAGATCGCTGTTATTCTCAGTTATCGAGAGAGTGATTGTCATCACTATTATGATGAGTATGGATATTGACAGGATGCCGATCGCTTTCTGCACGACTTTAGTCGGAATTGTCCGCTTAAAAATGGTCACGTTCTGAGAACCTCTTATCATCGCCCAAGACGTCATGATTATGATGATGAATGTGCACGTCTTGATGCCTCCGCCGGTCGAGCCCGGAGACGCCCCGATAAACATCAGGAACATGGTCAGAAGCATGCTTGGTTTTGTCATGGCAGAGTAATCGACGGTGCTAAAGCCCGCAGTCCTGGGAGTTACTGAACAAAAGAAGCTGTTCAGCGCCTTTTCACCGAACGGCATCCCGGCAAAGTTGTTTCTCCACTCGAATGTCATAAACAGCACGAATCCCACCAGGAGAAATATCGCCGAGCCAAGCAGGACAATCTTTGACTGCAGGTTGAGTCTTCCCCTTTTGATCCTGTCTTTTTTCCACATCCGGAGCCTGCATATGTTGTAAAGAACGATGAAACCGAGGCCGCCTGCAATAATGAGGATAGCCATAGTAAGCATAATAACGGAGTCGTTATTGTATCGGGTCAGGCTGTCTGAATAAAGTGAAAATCCGGAATTGCAAAAGGCGGAAATGGAGTGGAATATCGCAACGAAGACTGTTCTTCCGGTCGAGAGGTCGTTGACCGGTGAAAGCTCGAGCCTCGCAAAAAGTACGCAGGCGCCTATCAGCTCAAAAAGAAATGTCATCAGTAGGACGTAATATATGAGCTGCCTGAAATTGTTGAAACCGGCCTTTCCCAGGCTGCTCTCGACAGTCGTATATTCACGAAATGCGATCCTCCTTCCAAGAAGCAGCAGGAAAAACGTCGACATGGTCATGATCCCAAGCCCGCCGGTCTGGAGGAGGCATAGGATGACTATCTGGCCGAACCTCGAGAAGTCGTTGGGAGTGTCCTTTACGATAAGGCCGGTGACGCACGTTGCAGAGGTAGCGGTGAAAAGGGCATCCACATATCTGAGGGCGGGTTTTTCCGCCGGGGTGGCGAAAGGCAGTCTGAGCAGTACCGATCCGATGAGAATGACTATGAGGAAGCTCATGAATACAACACGAGGGGCGTTGATTCGCTTCCTCTCGGGTGGAAGCAGCCTGAACTGTTTTGACTCGTCTTTCGATTTGTTGGTAAAGATACGAAGCATTATTCCACGGTAACGCTTTTTGCGAGGTTTCTGGGTTTATCGATGTCGCATCCGCGATGTTTTGCGATGTAGTACGCGAGCAACTGGAGAGGAACAATGTTTATGATAGGCGAAAGCTCCTCTATTGTTTTCGGGACATATATAACCCTGTCGGAGATAGTTTTGAGGAAATCGTCTCCTTCCGACGCGAGGGTGATTATGTGTGCTCCGCGGGCGGCGCTTTCCTTTATATTGGAGACCATTTTCTCGTATGTCGCTCCCTCAGTGCATATCGAGATAATCGGGAAGCCCTTGTCGATGAGGGCGATAGGGCCGTGCTTCATCTCACCACCGGAATATCCTTCGCAGTGCATGTATGATATCTCCTTGTTTTTCAAGGCACCCTCGAGGGCGGTAGGGAAATTGAAGCCCCTGCCGAGATAGAAAGAGCTTTTCGCATCGGCTATGCTCTCGGCGCATTCCTTAATCCCGGATACGTTTTCAAGCACATGTTCGACCTTATCGGGCAGTTCTTTAAGTTCCCTGAGATAGTAGTCCCTGTCCTGGTCAGAGATATCGCCCCTGAGATGTCCGAGGAAAACGGAAAACATGCTGATGGCCATTATCTGTGATGTGTAAGCCTTGGTCGAGGCGACGCCGATTTCCGGCCCTGCAAGAGTATATATTACGTGGTTGCTCTCTCGCGCAATGGTACTTTCCCTGACGTTGACGATGGAAAGCACGGAGCTCCCCAGGGTTTTGGCGACACGAAGGCTCGCCAGGGTATCAGCCGTCTCGCCCGACTGCGAGATGACAATTACGAATTTGTCCTGGTCGAGTTTAAGGCGCCTGTGGCGGAACTCGCTCGAGTAATCGGTCTGGATATCGAGATCGGTCATAATATCGAGGAAGTACTTACCGACCATCCCGGCATGGTATGCAGTGCCGCATGAGACGAGATAGACTTTGTCTATTTTGCGCAGCTTCCGGCTTGTGAGCTCATCTCCTTCATATTCGATTTCCGATTGGCCTTTCGGTAAAAGGCTGTAATATGTGCGGCGGAGCGCTTCCGGCTGCTCATAAATCTCTTTGAGCATGTATGTCTCATAACCCATCTTCTCCGCCTGTTCGAGTGTCCACTGTATCTCCCTGATATCCGGGGGTATCGTCGCGCCATGCATATCCATTCTCGTCACCGAGTCCCGTGTGATTACGGCCATTTCACCGTCTTCGAGATAGATTACCTTTCTGGTATAAGAAAGCACAGAAGCGGTGTCGCTGGTGACGAAGTTCTCACCCTCGCCCACACCGATAATCAGCGGGGCGCCCTTGCGGACAACGATTATCCTGTCAGGTTCACGCGAGCTGATAACACATATCGCATACTGTCCCACGACTTTTTTCAGGGCCTCGCGGACAGCTTCCAACAGGTTTTCAGCGCCGTTACTGATACTGTCTGCTATCAAATGCACAACTGTCTCAGTATCCGTGTCCGATTTAAACGAGTAACCCTTGTGTTCGAGATCGTATCGGAGACTGCTGTAGTTCTCGATAATGCCGTTGTGGACTATGGCGATCTCACCGGATTCGTCGCAATGAGGATGAGAATTAACGTCCGAGGGGTGGCCGTGTGTCGCCCACCTTGTATGGGCGATTCCCAGAGTGCCTTTCAGGGGGTTCGACTTCAGCTCATCATCAAGTCCCTGGATTCGGCCCTGCTTCTTGGCTACCCGTACCTTGCCGTCGTTGTCGATTAGAGCGATTCCACAGGAATCGTAGCCCCTGTACTCAAGCCGCTTCAGACCGTCAATCAACACGTCGTTCGCCTCACGGCCGCCTATATACCCGACTATACCGCACATATATGCAATTCCTCTGGTAAAACTACAGGAATTCACCTGGATTTTCGTGTATTGTAACCCGCGAGTGCCTTTTTTCAAACGGTTTCTTTCCGCATGTCAGCGAGGTTGTCCGTCAGTGAAACGTCCTCCTCTACCGGCGCAAGACCAAGGAATCCCCTTGCCCTGCCCATCAGGTAAAGCGAGCCTGTAATCAGAACAAAACCGTTTGTATCCTTCATTTTTTCCGAAGCGAATACGAGGGCTTCAACGATCGATGGTATCACGTGGATTTCGCCGTCAAATGTCGTACGACGAACCTGTTCGTACAGCTTTTTTACGGGGAATGCACGTTCGCTTTCCGGCTCGGTGATAACAATCTCATTCGCGAGCGGAACGATAATATCGGCGAATCCCAAAAAATCCTTGTCATCCAGCATCCCCAGAACGAGGAGTACCCGTTCGCTCGGGCGTCTCCACTCGTTCAGCGTTGCCGCGACTGATAACGCAGCGTGCGGGTTTGTCGCCGCATCAAGGACAAAAGCAGGATTCCCGCGGACAATCTCGAACCTTGCAGGCCACTTTGTATTGCTAATGCCTTTCCGTAAATAATCCTGTGAGATATCGAAGCCGCAACTCTCAACGGCTTCGATAGCGCCAATCGCTGCACAGAGGTTGTTTATCTGATGCAGACCCAGCAACGGGCACTTAATGTCCTTATATGTTCCGGCTGAGGTCTTTATATCAACGGTCTGCACATCGCCATCGAGTCTGCGGTTCGACCAGGTGATCTCCTTTCCGACACGTATGACATGGGCACAATTCTCCGAAGCCGCTTTCTCCAAAATAACCATAGCTTCCGGCTGCTGCTCGGCGATTATTACCGAAGCTCTTTTCTTTATTATCCCCGCCTTCTCACCGGCGATTTCTTCGATCGTACTCCCGAGGTATTGCTGGTGCTCGACGCCGATACTCGTTATGACATTGATTTTTGCCGGTAATGCATTTGTCGCATCGAGTCTCCCTCCAAGACCCGTTTCAAATACCGCGACATCAACACGATTTTCGGCGAAATACTGCGCCGCCATGGCGGTTGCCAGCTCGTAGAAAGTAGGGTGTTCCAGTCCGGCGTCGGTTTTCGTCTTCTTGGCGATCGGGACAATCATATTGACAAGCCTGACGACCTCATTGCAACCAATCATCTCGCCGTCAATCCTGAAACGCTCGCGAAAGGACGAGATATGGGGGGAAGTGAACAAGCCCGTCCGATACCCCGCTGCGCGGAGGACGGACTCCGCCATTGCCGCAACGGAACCCTTTCCATTTGTGCCGGCTATGTGGACGGTAAGAAAGCATTTTTCGGGACATTCAAGCCTGTCGAGCATATAGCGGATGTTCTGCAGCCCCAGCTTCATCCCGAACAATCGCGCCCCGTAGAGGAACTTCAGCGCTTCTTGATAACTATTCATCGTTTTTTGCCGGCCTCCTTGATGTCCGCAATGATTTCGCTGAATCATAATGACTCAAGGCCAATCTGAAAAGCGCAAAATGAAAAATGAAGGATAGAAAGCGTCCGCAGGTTGCCGGTTGGTGGGATTTGTGATATTATGTCTGAGTCTGTTCTACGGGCAGAATGTCTTGGATGCTTGGTAATCAGGTGGAGGATACTGGAATGAAAGAAGTAAGCGTCAGTAATATTCGGATAGGCGCCGGAACCCCGCTTGTTCTCATTGCGGGCCCCTGTGTTATTGAAAGCGAAGAACAGTGTTTCGATGCGGCCATGCTGCTGAGAGATATCGCCGAGGAAGTGGGTATACCCCTCATTTTCAAGTCTTCGTACGACAAGGCCAATCGCTCGTCTATCGATTCCTTCCGCGGTCCCGGACTCAGAGAGGGATTGCGTATACTCAAACGGGTGAAAGAGGAACTGTTTATCCCCGTCCTCACAGACGTACACGAGGTCAATCAGGTGGGTCCTGCCGCTGAAGTAGTGGACGTAATCCAGGTACCCGCATTTCTCTGCCGTCAGACCGACCTTGTCACGGAAGTCGGCCGGAGCGGAAAGGTCATCAATATCAAGAAGGGTCAGTTCATGTCGCCGTATGAAGTCGCCAATATCATTGAAAAGGTCAATCGAGCAGGTAATAATCAGATACTACTGACGGAACGCGGCACGTGTTTCGGTTACAACACGCTGATTGTCGACAT
>SDBU01006310.1_pt1 | contig 13985 bp, 22 predicted proteins | sample 2277071 | NCBI WGS metagenome assembly SDBU01 (sample SAMN10397929, study PRJNA504765) | marine sediment metagenome | isolation source: marine sediment core GS08_GC12, 126 cmbsf | place: Arctic Ocean: Gakkel Ridge, Loki's castle | collected 2008
ATACCCATCTTCTTCCTCCTTTCCCTTGCCAAGAACCATTTCTTAGAAATGGACATTATCTCCCTTGTCCCTCCTACTAGAACTAATGTTATCCTCGTAAGAATCCAGGTAAGCAATATTGTTATCAACATGAACGTGACTAAGCAATCTATTTACAACCCTCCTTAGTCCCTTAACCTCATACTGCGCTCGTTGTACCTCTCTACGCATTCTTTCAATCTTTGCACCTTCATCAAGCTCATTCCAGTACTTTTCTCTGCATGCTTTTTCTTCCGTATCACTACTACCCATGTTTTTCACCTCCCTTCCTCTAGTCTTACACATTGAATCCACATCCCTCATATTGACTCGGTTTGTTCGGCTTTCCACCCATCCGCAAGTCAATCCCCCCAGAATAGGGAAATTGTTCACACATCTTGGGTTTGATTTTATGTATCCCGCAATACCACTTTTTATCTTTTCTTTGTTCCACATGGACGCAACGGTAATGCCAATATTTACCTTTCTTGAATTTGAAGCGCAGCATTGGATAAATTAAATGAATGCCTCCCACGTATGCCACACCCTTTTTAGAATTGTCCCAAGCATCAAACCCCACACGAAGCTCTTTGGGGCTCCACGTCAGCCACACATCATTACAACATTGACCACACTGCTTACATTTATTTCTCATCTAATCTCCCTCTAGACAACTTTACATAATAGGGATCTATTTCAAAACCAATACCATCAACCCCTAACTTCTTACACGCCAACAAAGTTGAACCAGACCCCAGAAAAGGATCCATTACTTTCATTCCTTTCTTTCTTCCTCCATGGAGCTTTATACACGTTTCTGGTAGTTCTACTGGAAAGGCTGCTGGGTGACGTTTTTCTCTTTGAACTGTTTCATAAGGTATAAACCAACAGTTTCCTCTGCAACGGAGATCTTTCTTTCCTTTCCATCTTTTTATGTTTGATTTGTCCTTGTAGGGAACTCCTATAGCTAGTCTTTTTAGTTTTACATTTCCTTCTTTGGTTAAATGGAATATATACTCATGACAATTGTTAATAAGTCTTTCACTGTTTATTGGTTTGAAGTGCCCTATTGAATTATCCCCAATTGTAATTGACTTAACCCAATGAATTACATTCTGGCATTTCCATCCAGAACGGCTACAGATCTCAGTTACTATGCTAAGAGATCTTAAAGGTTCCTTTGCCCTATCCCCTAAGTTTAGAAAGAAAGAACCATTATCCTTTAGAACACTCTTTATCCCATTACTTACTTTACATAACCACCAAAGGTAATCTTCAAAGTTTCTTTTATCCTTGTAAGTCTTGTATTTTATTCCTATGTTGTAAGGTGGGGAGGTTACTACTACATCTATTGTTTTCTCTTTTATTTCTAACATACCTTGAATGCAATCTTCTTCATAAATTTTAATCATTATGATTCTACCCTATGTAGTTCTCCATCTATTGTTCGGTAGCCTCTTACAAAACTCCTAAGGTACTCTTTCATCCCAGTGACCTTTACCCCGCAGGACCTGCGGACCTCCAAACGTGCCCTCCCTGTAGGAAGCATTACTGGAGGGAAAGAGGGAGTAGGCCACCACTTATCTACTTCACGGACAATACCAATAGTAGTTATCGTGGCAGGAGGCCCACTACAGACACACCAAATACAAATATGATCTTCTCCAACACTGATAACACTATCCATAGGTGAAATAAATTTACCACACAACTTACATCTCTGCATTTCTCTTCCTTTTTCTAGAAATCATCTTAGCCCCACATTGACCACAGAGATTCTTTCCTTCTGCTTTTTTATAGTACCAAGAATCTATTCCACAGTTAGGACATTCTAAAGACTTTACTTCTTGTTTCACTTATCCTCTCTATCTTTTTACATGAACTGCTACACATCTTGCGTAGTCTGGCATTCTAAGTGTCTGTACCCCTCCACCAATAGTCTGGTACTGCTGAGTCCCAAACCAAGAACCGGTGGCAGGATCAAATGGTCTCCACTTATATGTTCCTTCTCCAAGTTCTACTTGTAGTTCTCTTCCAGAACCACCATGGCCCCAAAGGAAAAACACAAACTCATTTGCTTGATTGTTCTTCAGACCATATGCTTTGGCACCACCTGGCACCCCCCTAATCCACCCCTCATTCGGGGGCATACCATTATAGTTTACAAGACTTTCATTGAAGAAAATATCAGCAGGTTTCATAAACTCACTACCCTGAAACGCCACCAGTGCATCCCAGTTCGCAAATATACCACCATCCCAATGGAACGTGTAAGAACTAAGGTGCATAGCCGCCATCCAGATTGCACAAAGGTGATCAAATCTGTCCTCACCCCATGGCTGGTCAGGTCTAGTGTTCTCATCCAACTCAATCGGACGTGGTGCCCAGTGCTTATGAATAATCTGCTCAACCATCCCAGGCCACCGCCTCTGCAATGTGTGCTCCTGGTAAGTATCTCCCTCCACTCCAATACTATCCCCTACACTGATGATGTACGGAGAACCAACAGCTTTCGCGCAATCATAGCATCTTCTCACAAAGTTCCTTGACGTTCCCCTGGGTTCATTATTCACCTGCACATCTGAGACATTCTCAATCTTGTTATCCATCAGCCAGTGCAACCATCCCTCAATATACTGTCTATCCTCATCCTTGAAATTCGACCGGTCTTTCTCGCGACCATTCCTATAAGGCCAGGCATCATAATACTCACCATGAATTATTGTCAGCCTTATAGCCAAACCGAGCTCCTGGCATCTATCAAAAACCGACTTTACCCGCAACATGGCCCTGATATTATCAGGGCTACCAAACTTTAGGACATCCGGCCCCCATACTGGTGAAGCCTTCCACCCTGAACTTTCCTCTGCTTCTCCAGGGTACCAAGCTCTTATACTTCGACCACCAGCTTCCCTTACCTTAACAAGATTGTGATTTACCCGGTCCCATTCCAACTGGCGAAAGATATTAAACATCGAAAACTCCGACTTCCAAAACGGCCTATCCCCCCATAGGAAACCATGGCGGTTGCTGGGGTCTATCCGGATAAGTCCTTTCCAGGGTTGTGGCTCAGGTGAAGGAATTACTGGTTTCTCTTCTTTTTCCTTCTTTCTTATAAGATGAATTATTCCCCCAATTATCACAAGACAAAGTATGATTGTTGCCCAATTCATTTCTTTCTCCTTTTAACACCAGTAATACCTTGGACTCCTGTATGGCCTTGTGGACACCCACTAAATCCTTGAATACCTGTATTTCCATAACCACCATCTAAACAACGAAAGCATACCTTATCATTATTAATTATCCCCCGCTCACTTTTAGGAGGAATATCCATAGGTGAAAGAAACTTACCACAATGAGTGCATCGGAGGAGATCTTTTATCTTTTTCACGCTTTACTATTCTTACCTTATTAATTCCTGGATTAAACCCTGGTGGTTCACACAACATAGGGGAACCATCCTCATTCATTGTATCTACATAGAGTTCTTTTACTATATCTTCATTCATGCATTTATGGCAGATATTTACATCTTCTTGTAGAGGCATTTCATGATACTTCTTAACTCGGTCCATTGGAGATATGAATTTACCACAGGCTTGGCATCTCATTTTCCACCCCAAGCGGAAAGAATACCCCCAAAACAGCTTGCTTCTTCCTCTATAGTCTTTTTGGCGGATTCTACTAGTCTTCTTGATATTTTTTCATGGCACCTAAAACAAACATCATCTCGTATAGTAATTGAACTATCAAAGGCACAACATGCATAATCCATAGGAGACGTAAACTTCTTACACCTTGGGCATCTCATTTATTTCCCCATTTTATCCACCCATATATATTTCCACCAATTAGGACAATTGAAATTACCCACAAGCTACTTAGTCCCATAGCAATTCCTTGAACCAAGTACAAACTGTTTCCTACTGTATTAAATATGAAACCTACTCGGTTCTTTCTCGCTATTAGGACTATCGCTACAAAATAGGATAAGTTTCCAAACCATCCCAGGATGTCATATACGTTCACAGAAGTCTTCCTCTGTAATGGACTCAACAACTACATACGCGCTACCTCTTTTAGTAACAAATACAGTTGTACCTTTTTCCACCTCATGGAGTAATTTAGACAGTTGGTTTTTAAAAGTACGAACACTAACAATCTTATACTTAAATTCTTTTTTATCAGACATGCGCATAAAAATCCTCCTCCCACTCCTTAGCTATTATTTCCCAGGAATGGTTCTTGGCAAATGCTAGTCCTTTGTTTTCGAATTGCTTCCATTTTTCTTGGTCTGTTAGGAGTTCTGCAGCTATGTTAATATAGAACTCCTGAACGTTAGGAAGGGTAGGATCACCACCTATTAGGATACCCCTCTCTCCTACGGTGGTCTCTAGGGCTCCCCAGGCAGCACAGGCTATAGGTGTCCCAGCAGCCATAGCTAGAAGGGCATTCATACAGAATGTTTCATGAAAGGCAAAGGGTCCCCAACCTGTATATGATGGATACAGGAGAAGCATAGCTTCCTGGAAAGCATATGTCAAATCTCTTAAACCTACTCTTCCACAAACAGTTACATAATCTAACAAATCAATATCTTTCATTAGTTTATTGTGCCATTGTTTCATGCCTTCATTATTGTATTGTTTATATGTTTGTATAAGAGTGGTATCTCCATAGTAAACAAAGAGACTTAGTTCTGGTACCTTCTCTTTAATCTTAGGAAGCATCTGGACTAAGATATCTAACCCTCTATCATAGGAACTAGCCCATATCAATCTTCCTGGTATTCTTCTATTGATAGGATCCGGCGCACTAGTTGAATGCCTACGGAGGTACTTGAGATCTACACCATCCCTGGTCTGAAATATTCTTTCATCTTTTAATCCATAGATATCTTTCATATGCTGAACGTGCCAGGGGCTTAAGAGATAGTGCCTATCAAGTCGTTGTTCCCTCCCAGGGATTAATCTCCTGAAGTCCCCAGGGTTATCATAATGGACATCATGGGTCCATAGAATATTGTACTTACCCTTGAAGAACTCTATTGCTTCTGGTTGTCTAACATTTATGGCTACATCCCAATCTTGTTTGTGCTCATTATATTTTTCAAAGTCTACATAGTGAACACCACTCCAGTCTCCTTCATACCCTTTACATTGAGAGAAAGACCACACATCATGTCCTAGGAAGGCTAACTCTTTTGCCATGTAAACCTGGCATGTCTCTGAGCCTCCGATACCAGTGTCTACTATACTATCTGGGAACCAGTTCTCCCAACTAGGGCCACTGTAGAAGGCTATTTTTAATTTTTTTCTTTCCTCCTTTACAACCTCAAGGGTACAATGAGGGTTTACCATTTGCGCTTTAGGAATTAGACTTATAGAGTCTATTTCTATCTGATCAACAATTCTAACCCTCTCTTTATTTTCCTTTTTCTTCTCATATACTGCCTTACAGTCTTCGTCTGTCTTATGGTATTTAACAGAGTCTTCTTTCTCCACTCTCTTTCTGGTCTTGGCTCCATAGTGAAATACAAAAGCATTCATTACATGCATAAGGACAGATACCCTCGGAGCATCAGTTCCCATTTTCTTTGTAGCACGTTCACACCATTCCTTATCATTGTAAGTTAAAGATAATTCTTCATCAAGTATCCCTACAGTATCAAATAATTTTCTAGGAATAAGGGTACAGTAGAACGCCAACCAATCCACACATATAGGTTCAATGGCTACTGAATTCCTATTTCTACCATAGTCATACAACCCCTCTATTGTTACATCCCCAATAACCATATCTGGATGGAGTTCTTTCCCCCCAACCCACATTTTTTCATTGTGACGAAAACCCAAATCACAGTTACTAAATGGATTCGCACAAGCGTTTCCAGTAGGGTAAGCCTCAAGCTCCTTTACCATATTCTCCATAGCATGAGGGGTCAATACCACATCATTGTTCATGATACAGACGTACTTTGATTTTACTTCTTTGAGTCCTTGGTTAACTGATGCAGCAAATGACTTAGGAACCTCGTTATCAATAACCATATACTTACTCAATTCTAGAGAAGGATTATCTTTAGGATCGTTCCTAATAATTATTGCCCCCCAAGGGACCTTAACCGTATCATGTATACTCTGTAAGCAAATCTTGGTATATTCATCTAACCCATAGGTAGGTATAATGAAATCTATAGAAACAGGTTCTCCTTGGGTTTCTTTTATTGGTTGTTCTACTGGTTTCTCTTCTTTCTTGGGTTCTTCTTTTCTTTCTATTAGATCTTTCCATTGGGTGCTTATTGCATGTAGAGAATATTCTTTTAGCACTTCAGAATTTTCCTCCACCATTTTCTTTCTAACATTTTCATCTTTCAGTTTTTCTAAACAAGATCTCCAATCAGAGTTATCTGCTATCATAAAACCACTGCCCTTATCAAGGACTTCCTCATAGGACCGTAAAGGAGCAGCTATTACAGGCAACCCAGCAGCCATGTAGGTAGTTACTTTTACGTTGCTCTTTGCTGGTTGCTGTTCTACATTGGAGGGAGCTATGGCTATGTCACATTTCTTTAGTTCTTCTAGCCAGGTCTTCTCATCCCACTTGATGTACTCTATATCAGGGAGTTTTGGGTTAGGCCCCCATTCACTAATGATTACTAATTTCATTCCAGCTTCTTTTATTACATCAGCCAACTGTTCTGCTAAGTACCTATTTCCACCCATTCCCATCCACGTAATCCTAAGCATTTTATTTCCCCTTTATAAGACCACTGATTTTCTCTCCAAGTTTTTCTAACGCCTTCTCATTTTTAGAACGGGTCTTGTAACCGTATTTTTCAAGAAGCCTTCCGTCTCCATCCAACCACAATTCGGCTATATTTATAGCGTACATCATATCTCCTAACTCTTTCTTGCTAATTTCTATCTTCACTTTTTCATCTTCTCCTCATACTTCTGGAAAACACCTGTGAAGGTTTTAGGTTCAAGATATATAAGCTTTATGGTTTTTCTCAAAGCAAAACACATACCCATATCAAAAATTACACCAGTACTGCGTTGATTCCAGAACAGATGTACTTCATCTGCCCATTTTATCATTTCTAAATTATGTTCACATATTTCAAGCTCGTCTAGTTCCTTATTGTCATCAAACTCTGGTAGCTTTACTTCATGTCCTTCTTTCACCATGTGCTGCTTGTAACCACGCATCCTTCCCAGGTAAGACGTTGTTCCGATTAATGCTATTTTCATTTCTTTTCCCCTTTTCTACTAGCAAATTCTATGGTTTCCAGCATTGGCCTACCACTTAGCGAGTGGTAACCACTTATCCAATGAGAACATTTGCATGTTAAGGAGCAGCCTGATGTACTAACACTCTGGAGTTCTATGAGCCCCCCACAGTCTGAGCACTTTCGGGCCTCATATTCCACGGCCCTTACCGCTTTGAGGGCTTTTGGGTTTTTCATTTTATTCCCCCCTCCTATGTACAGTCCTCACGCGTCATTTCTACTACCTTTAACGCTAAGGTAGCCACCTCCAAGGCTTCTCTAGTTACATCAGTCAAAGGAGCAGCACCACAATCATTCTCTAATATTGCTTCTGATAACTCTCCTAGTTCTTCCATGATACAAGTTACCCATTTGTAAAGAGAGTGTTCTTGGACACCAAATTGTTTAAGCTGTCTACGGTGTTCTTCTTCCAATAGTTCACTTAGTAAATGCATGTTATCAAGACAACGATCCTTATACAATTTCATTTTATCCTCTCCAGTATAGACTTCACTAATAGAGGAACCATAAATTCATGCATTCCTATAAAGTAAAATCCTTGGCCTCCGGTTTCTACGGGCCTCTTTACTATGTTCTCCATTGGTCTGTAGTGTTTGATCATGTCAAAGACTGCTGTAGTAAAGTTGTGTGGTTTTTTATATTTGTTCCTTGATAGGTTCAGTGACTTTAAGAATACCTCTGGGAACACTACACTACTCCCTAAACAGATTACTACCCCTCCATCATGCAATGCTGGCATTACCTCGGACAACTCTTGGAAATCTACAAATGATCTATGCCCAAGTAATTTACCATCCGCATTTGAGTGTTGGTTTATTACATCTGCACCAATAGTAACATGGATGGTAACTCCCACATGGTATTTACCCGCTTGTGCTAGGATACTATAATCTTTGTAGGCATATTCCATATCCCTAAAAAGGGGCTCTTTCACCTTATCACCCAGACCAAGTTCCTGATCACCCACGTTTATAATATCATTCAAGTTTGCAAGTGTATCTGTCATTCCAAAGCTTCCATCCCTCAGTCCCTCTGATACATCCTCACTAGTCCTCCCATTAAGGGCTATCTCAAAATCATGGGCCATTCCTGCACCATTCATTGCTATATGCGTAACAACCTTCCTCTTCATTAACTCAATGATTAAACGACTCAAACCACATTTTATTACATGGGGGCCTACATATAGTATTATTGCCTTATTTTCCACCCGAGCACGGGAAATTGCAGACACTAATTTAAAAAAATCCTGTCCTGCCCCCACATAGGGGAACCAATTAAGTACTTCAAAATCTAGATCCTTTGGTGGAATAAAAGAATTAGTAGTTATTCTATGCTTTACATCTTTTATAGGGGTTGTTTTAAGCACTTATTTCCTTCTCCTTACTTACTAAATACCAGCAGAAAAGTAACCACCAGCCAGCCACAAGCCATATTCCGTTTCCCCGAACTGAAACAGTAGCAAAAAAGCCAACAAACATTAAAAATATATTAATCATTCTATTGCATCCTTTATTACTACAACATTCGGGTTTATTGGTTTCGTCAACTCTGCCAGTTTGGTACTACAGCAGACTACTACATCTGCTTCTTTTAAGACTTCATTTACTCCTGGGTCTGTCAGGTATTCACAATGGTCATAGAGAACCTTCTTTCCCATTTCTTTATACTTTTTCATCCAAGCTATTTCATCTCCACCGTAGCCAGTCATTACTATTACGTCTGCTTTTAGGCCATCATCATACACCATCGAAACACTGGAAACCAAAGAAGTCCCCTTAAGATACGCATTTATGTTTAATCTCCTTATTCTGTTACTGGGGTCTGCTTTATTGTTTGGGTCTGCTCTCCACCAAACCTTTATTGGTTTGATTGCTTCTATCCCAAAACTAGGTGTATCACAACCATCATAACTCCAAACCTTACTTACAAGTAGCCCCTCTGCGTTTAGGAGAGCAGTTAATCTCTCTCTGGTAAAACCTGTCTGGTGGAACTGGCCTCTGTCTTCTATACCATTGGTTACTTGCCTTCCAAAGATCGTCCATATCCACCAACCATATCTTTTATCTTCATCGGCAGACAGGAAATTTTTCATACACTCTTCTATGTCAGGGACCTTTACTGTTAATTTTCCATTTGGTTTAAGGGCTCTTGCCCATTCTTTTAATGCACGTTCAGCTAGGTGCTTAGGAACATGCTCCAGGCTATGCTCACTGTGAATTTCATCTACTGTTCCATCCCCATAAGGAATCTCCCAAAGATTGAATTGGGCATCTGCTCCTGCCTCATAGGGGTCTACATTTATCCACCCTTCTGATTGGGGGAACCTCTGCCCTCCACAACCTAGATTTAGTTTTATAGTTTCAGGCAGATTCAATTGGGCATCATATAATGTTATGTCATTTTTTAGGCCAGCATTTTCTGGAATAAATTTGAGAGCCTCTAACGTGTACCTCCTTGCTTCTAAGGTATTATTTAACTGGTTATAACAAAGAGCTAATTGAGAACATGGAAGATACGTATAAAGGGCTGGAAGGAGGGCTTGCATTCTATTTGGTATAGGAATGTAGGATTTCTTATACCATACAATTGCCTCTGTCCAGTTTCTTCTTCCACAATAGATTTCTCCCAGATTGAAATAAGGTTCTGCTCTTTCCGGGTCCATTTGAATTGCTTTATTGGTTTCTACTATGGACTCTTCATCTCTACCCAAAGCATGAAGACACCAACACACTTGGTATTGAGACATAAATTTTATTTCTGGGTCAAACGCCATAGGAACATGTCTCTTAAAGAAAGGCAGGGCTTCTTCTGTTTTTCCCACATCCCTAAGGGCATTTGCATAGTAGCCAATCATCCTAGCATCATTTTTATATTTACCTTCTATGGCTTTCTTAAGGATTTTTATATTTCTTTCTCCATCTTGAGCAATGGCTACAGAAGTCCTATAGTGATGAATATCTATATCTGTAGAAACCATTTTTAGAAGTGATGTTTCCACGCACTCATGGATGGGGTAGAGCCATTTTGCTTTCTTGTTATTTCGGAAGATTCTTTCTCTTGCTAAGGTAAGAATAGGTTTGTCATGGATATCATGATCAAAGATATAGTTACAAAAGAAACCATCTGCGGTGGGGTTGTCTTGGATTGCTTTAACTATTTTGTTACAGTCTGTAGCTCTTACTATATCATCAGCATCTAGCCAAAGAATCCAATCCTTTGTGGCAAGAGAAAAGGAGAAATTTCTGGAATCTGCAAAATCGTCTTTCCATTCATGGTAAACAACTTTGAGTCTACCACCAACAGCTTTTTGGGCTTCCGTTATGGTAGCATCCGTACTTCCATGATCTACCATGATTACTTCATCTACTAGTCCTTTTACAGAGTTTAAACACCTTGCTATCAACTCTTGTTCGTTCCGTACGATCATACACAAGCTTATCATGTCCCGAGCCTCCCTTAGTTCCTCCAGGGAGGCCAGCACCCCTTCTCTGCCAGCCTCCCTCGGTGGGGTTTGGAGGAAGTGTTTCTACTGTTATACGCCTCTACTATATTATAAGACAAAACCTCAACTTTTTATACACTTTTCTTTCAAAAACCAAAAGAAATTGCACCAGTGACTATTCCTTTCTTACTATCAAAATCATAACCTCCAACTAGAATAATCCCTATGTTGCTAATGCGTAATGGTTTATAGAGATTGGGGGTTATTCCTAGTCCTCCTCCTATCATGTTCTCATTCCCCAGGAGATTCACATCGAGGGTTGCTACACTAGTGTCAACCCTCACGAAAGAGATAGCCCCTCCTAGCGCGTCTCTTGTAAACAAATAAACAACTTTTGGGTGGATCTCAAATTCCACCCAGCTTTTCTTTCTATGTAGAATTGTTACATTGTTTATTTCTTTGGGGTTAAACATCCAGGGGCCATCTATGGCTTTGGCAATTGTAAAAGAAATATCCCCAACCGTACCAGAGATTTCTTGCTCTATTCCTTTTCCTAGCCCCCCAGAAGCTTCTTTAGCTATGGCTGAATAATCGGGGGCGTAATGGATTATTGCATTCCTTTGACCGGCAAGTCTTCCTTTGTTATAGAGCCAATAGGCAGGAGGTCCTATTACAATTAGGAGAATAAGAATAATAACTGGGACATCTCCAATAGTTATCTTTCTCATTTTTTCTCTTTCTTTACTAGAGCAATTACCTTATCATGAACAATACCAGTAGAAATAAAACAAAAGAAAATAAGAGAAAGAAGAAATGATACATACTCTGGTACTGTGTCAACTTCTTTAAAGCCTATTCCTAAATTCCAAGACATATGACCTAATAGAATAACTAAAGCAAGAGGAATAAGACTTCTTATTCTTCCTTTAGGAATACTAAAGAAAAAGATAAGAGCTTCTGTAAAGCCAGTAGCAACTAGGATAATACCTCCGTAAGTTTTAAGATCTATTTGTTCTAACATCTTTCCTCCTTTCTAACTGTACCATTGTACCATTATATGGTTTTAATTGTTTTATTTATTTTATATAATTATTTATTAGTTAATTGATTATCAACTAACTGTACTGTACCAAAGGTTCTACTATATTATAAGACAAAACTCCAGGTTTTTTTACACTTATTTTCAGAAAAGGTAAAAATAGTTTACTTTTCCCTCACAAATGCTCTTTTTCTGGAACCCTCGGCTCCTGGCCGAAATGCTGTCAGGATGTTATGGTCTGCTCTCTTATCCATGTTCTCCTTATTCCTCGGCTTTGGTATCCTCCCTCAATTCCTCAATGAGATTCCACAGCACTATCTCCGTATTCTTCAACCGCTTCTTTAAGTTCGTCAAGCTCTCCGGGTCCGGGCCGTTCAGGATTGCCCGGCTTTCCTGAATAGCGGCTTTAATCTTCACCCGCGCCGCGTGTTGCTTCTGCACCTGCTCCACCTTCTTCACCCGGCGGAGCGCTGCCTCTGCACTCCACCACCCGCCCGCCAACAACGCAAGAACTACTAATACCAAAGTTCTTTTTCTCATCCTCTCACCCCCTATTCCTTCCAGAGAATCCCCCACGCCTCCAAATATGCATTACCCTCAATCTCCGCCTTCAATTTCATAGTCGTTCCGGCGGGTTGCCCGGATATATCCCCCTCTCCCGCATAGATTAGCGTCGGCCCTTCCTCAACCGCTATCTCGTTCAGGGTTATCTCCGTCCACGTTGTCCCGCCGTCTCTGCTTGCGTAATACGTTATATCTCCCGTCCCCAATGTGGCCCACGCGAAAATGTAAGCTGTGTCCGGTTCGGCGGAAGCTGTTACATCAACGGAATAGAGATAGCCAGCCGCAGCGACCGCTTGAATCTTAAATCCTGCATCAACAACCTGCGTTCCATTCGCCCACGCACCTCCGCCAACGTGGTATTCATAATGCCCGTCTGGGTAGGTATCATCCGCATCTCCACTAACCGCATAAAAGTTAACTGGGCCAGGGTCGCCAGGAAGTTCCATCTCTAACCAATAAGTTGTATCGGCTTCCACCAGGGCCGCAGCCGTCAAAGCGCAGATTTCCCAATCCCCCACAGGCCCAACATCCGCCTCAAGAATCGTTCCTGTGAGGTCGGCATGAACCAGATTACCCGAGGGTTCCCCTGCGTTATCTTCCTCAATTCTGACTGTTATGTCCCCAGGCGTACTCGTTGTCGCAAGATAAACCTGGATTTGTTCCACAGAAGCAGGGGCATCTAACTGAAACGACATTGCCACCTTATCGTTCCACCCATTTGTAGGGTCATCTCCGAAGCTCTCAGGGGGGTTACTTTCGTCTGTTACAGTAAGGAATTCCTCCACTATGCTTAAGCCAACATAATAATAGTCAAACGTGTCATTGTATGCCACATCCACGGAATCACCAGCGTCAATCCCTGTCTCGTCCACAAACTCGTCGGCGAAACCATCCTGGAAGTTTCTGATGCTCATACCGCCAGTTTCCAGGATTCGGAAGGCGTTAAGGAAAATGTTCGTCCGGTTTACATCAATGCCGCTGGTGTCGCCCGTTATCGTAACCGTGTCCGCTGTGACCGCCGTGCTAATACCGCCAGCCCCCACTATGGCGAGGGTATCATCACTCTGGTTGGCCGTGGTAGACCCGGTGTCCCCGGTTACGGTGGGGTACACGTTCTGAACCCCGTAGACGGCTGCGCCGTCTGTGTCCTTCTGAATGATGGGCCGGATGCTCACAAAGTAGGCTTTTGTTCCGAAGGAACTCTCGCTACCCTTGAAAATAAACTTCGCTATCGGCACCGCCACGTCCTGGTGATAAGGCGGCCAGGTTATTACCTCCTCAAGCGCATCCTGCTCTGTGTCGTGTTCTACCTGTGGATACATGTAGTCGGCGTGGGTTACATCCACCATCACTATCCAGGCGCAATACCATTTGTTGGCTGCGACGGTATCCAAATCAGTGCCGTCATCCCAATAAGCAAAGTCCACGCCGTGGCAGTCGTGCTGCTCCCACACCGCCGCAACGTGATACCAACAGTCCAGGTTCTCCGCATTGTGACCCACTCCCGCCGAATAATAGGTGGACGTTACGTCGTGGTAGTCAAGCCCCTCGTGGTAGTACGATCCAGTGGCAATTGTGAAGTCGTTCGTATACGTGCCGTCTGCGTCTATCGCGCACAGAAGCCC
>SDBU01006311.1_pt1 | contig 13982 bp, 11 predicted proteins | sample 2277071 | NCBI WGS metagenome assembly SDBU01 (sample SAMN10397929, study PRJNA504765) | marine sediment metagenome | isolation source: marine sediment core GS08_GC12, 126 cmbsf | place: Arctic Ocean: Gakkel Ridge, Loki's castle | collected 2008
CTTACACCCTTCTATTGTAGCTGGAGCCATCAACCTTCTTACTCAATATACTAAGGAACCTTTTTATCCCTGCCTCATAAGATAATATTTTTTATTATTATTCTGAACATAATATCTTGGAATTCAATCCTATTGGGATTAGTATGTCAGTATTGTTCGCCTATGGTCCGGTCTTAAAGGGCAGCGCTCCAACGATAACTGACGCAGCAGCCTCAAAGCTGAGGTGCTCTGCATTAAGAACCAGGTCATAGCTCATTGGGTTTTCCAATTCAGCCTGAAAATATCTCTTGATAAATTCACGCCGACTTCTGTCAGAGCGTGCTATCTCCTTTTGAGCACTCTCTTCTTCTACTTTTAAGTTTTCCATAACACGCTTCAAGCGCATCTCTAACGGCGCAACTATCAGAACATGAAGGACCCCAGGATAGTCTTTTAAGATGAACTGGCTGCCCCGCCCACAGATTACGATCGACTTGCTTCCGGCAAGTTCCTTGATGATAGACTTTAATCCTGCCAAATAGCGGGTATCGTCGAGAGGCATTTCCCAGGTGGGTGCATAAGCACCTTCATAACCAACTTCATAACCACCACTTCCGCGTCCCAAAGCTTCCGCGATGCGCTCCATGAAAGTTCCCGGCAGCATTTCCTTCGCTATTACATCCTGCGTCTTCGTATTAAGTACTTCAGCTACTTTCGCGATGATTTCTCGGTCAACATAATCAGTTTGAAGCTTATCAGCAACCAATTTTCCTATATCAGGCGCCCCGCTTCCTAATTGACCACGAATTGTCACTACAGACATTCAGTGCCTCCTTGTTGTGGCTTGCTATCGAGGGTAATTGCCACACTTTTCGCTTCACCCGTCTCAACATTGATCAGACAATACGCTTTTGCAGCGAAAGGGCACCAGCTACCGCTTCCATATTACTTAGCGGTTCCAGTGCCCTTTATCCGCACCATCTTTCCTACTCCACGCCTATTGCTTTAAGTTAGTTTAATATGTTGGAACCAGAGTATAGACCTCGTATGCGATTCTGTCAATACCATAAAAAGGAATGGTATTTCTATACTGGTGGTTGGCAATGGCGAGTCACAAATGACGGATGTACACTATCAGGTAAGCTATTGACGATTACTGCGCATATTGGTTGACAATATGGAATAATATTTAGGTTCTGGAAAATAATATCCGAAAAGGTATTGACAAGTACCTATACCTATGATAGGCTTCTCCTGTGATATGGTTTCGCAACTGAATGGTTTAGTGACCTGCTGAAATGGTTATGGCTTTGGAGATAAGTGTTGAACGGTAAAACTAGAGTGTAGGCGGGCTCTGCCAGGGGAGATCAGGGTGCCGGGCGTTGGGTGCCCCTCCCGTTGCAGCCCTGAGCATAATCGGGCAAGTGGCATCCCCGCCTACACCAAAGGAGGTGGAAAGCGAAGTAAGAAATTAAAGCGATAGGGAAAGACCTGCAAAAACTAATATGGAGGTTAAAAAATGAAAAAGGTTTTGATTACTCTAGTTTTGGTGTTGTTTATGGTCGGCTCCTTGCTGGGGTGCAAGGCTCCAGCACCAACCCCGGCGCCAACACCTACACCAACACCTACCCCTACACCAACACCAACACCCACCCCTACACCAACACCAACACCCACCCCTACGCCAACCCCTGCGCCGTCTCTTGAGGCGCCCTATTATGAGGGGAAGACAGTTGTCATAATCTGTGTGTCCGCAGCCGGAGGGAGCGCGGATCTTTGGTCACGGACGTGGGCCAGGTGGTTAGGCAGACTCCTACCGGGCAAGCCCAACGTTGTCGTTCGCAACATGCCAGCAGGAGGGTCAATCGCTGCCCCGAACTACGTTTATAATGTGGCCAAGCCGGATGGTCTCACTCTGCTGGTCGCCACTGGCTCTCCAAAACTAGCTGGCGTGCTAGGATCCGCCGGCACTAATTACGATTTCCAAAAAATGCCAGTATATGCGTCCATAGCTTCTGGTGTAGTGATTTACATAAAGCCTGGCATCATCACAGAGGCTAAGGATATAGTCAACGCTAAGGGGCTGAAGTCCGGTTACTCTGGTATGATAAGCACCATGACCATTCCCACTCTTCTTGCCTGGGAAGTACTGGGCGTAAAGGTCGAGAGGCACATCTTCGGCCTTGGCGGTGGGGACCGGAGGGCCGCTATGCTGAAAGGAGAAATCAATAGCGCTCCAGGGGCTACCCAGGAATGGCTGACATCCCTAAAGACTCTGGTTAGTACAGGGGACGTGGAGGGGGTGTTTGCACTGGGCTTAACCAACGCTGAGGGCGAACTGGTGGTGGATATCGCTGCACCCGAATTGCCCACACTGAAGGAGCTATACGAAGAAATCTACGGCAAGCCTCCCACCGGAGAGCTGTGGGAGATCTATAAGACTATGATAGGGGTTTGCCGCCCTTTCGAAAAGACCTTTCATTCCCCACCAGGCACGCCAGAGCACATCCAGAAAATCCTCAGGGATACTATTAAACGGATGATGGAGGATCCACAAGCCCAAAAAGAGTGGGATGCGATACATGGAGGCTATCCCCTTATCATTGGTGATGATGTGGCAAAGCTAGTGAAGGCAGCATACACGGTTCCACCAGAGGTGGCGGACTGGGTGAGAACATACATGGAAGACTTAGGTGCAAAGTTCTAAGTGAACTCGGCAGGACAGACAGGGCGCAGTGGGAACGCCTCAGGCGTTCCCACTGCGGTGTAAAGTACTCTGCTAGTGTTTTAAAGTAAGAATACTGAGAGGCGAGAATGCTTGATGCTGCTGGCCAAGCTTTAGTAATGCTACTAGATCCCTTCCGGTTTGGGTTGATGTGCCTTGGTGTGGCTATGGGACTAGTCATTGGCATCCTTCCCGGCCTGGCGGGGATGGTGGGTCTGGCCCTCCTCCTCCCCTTCATCTACGGAATGGATGTTCATGCTGCGCTGGCCATGATGATGGGGCTTGCAGCAATTACTTGCACCTCAGATACTATCCCCGCAGTTCTGTTTGGGGTCCCTGGCACTACCTCATCGGTAGCCACTATCCTTGACGGTTACCCTATGGCCAAGAAGGGAGAGGCTGGCCGAGCCTTCGGCGCAGCCTTCATCGCCTCGATGATAGGTGGACTCTTTGGTGCCCTCATATTGACCTTGTCCCTACCCATCGCCCGCCCCATAGTCCTTGCCTGTGGTTCCCCGGAATTTTTCATGCTCTGCATGCTGGGGATAGGAATGGTGGCTGTACTCACCGGGCGCCGACCGATGCAAGGAGCCATGGCTGCAGCAGTAGGATTGTTGTTGGCAGCTATCGGTCCTGGCCCAACACAGGGCTATATGCGCTACACCTTCGACCTGATCTACCTTTTCGGTGGTATCCCCCTGGTGGTGATGGCCCTGGGGCTGTTTGCCCTACCTGAAGTGGCCGACCTTCTGATTAGGGGCACTACCATTTCCGAAGTCCCCAGACTGGGCAAAGGTTTCATCGAGGGGGCGAAAGATGTCTTCCGACACTGGGCTATAACCCTACGGTGTAGCGCTCTCGGCGCCTATATTGGTTTTATCCCTGGTCTTGGGGGCTCAGTAGCTAACTGGCTTGCCTATGGCCACGTGGTTCAGACCTCCCGGGACCGTGAGAGCTTCGGCACTGGGGATGTCCGTGGCGTTATTGCCCCGGAGGCCGCTAACAATGCCAAAGAAGGGGGAGCTCTTATCCCCACCATCGTCTTTGGCATACCAGGAAGTGGTCACATGGTTCTCATCCTGGCTGCTTTTTTGATTCTGGGAATCAATCCTGGTCCTGAGATGCTTACCACACGCTTGGATCTAACCTTCACACTAATCTGGAGCCTGGCTATAGCCAACGTTTTGGCCACGGGTGCCTGCTTTCTACTTTCCCGGCCACTGGCCCAACTCACTACCGTCCGGGTGCAGTACTGGGCCCCCTTCATCCTTATGCTGGTAATCCTAGGGGCATTTCAGTCCACCCGCCACTGGGGGGATCTGATTGCCCTGCTCGGCCTAGGTCTTTTCGGTTGGCTTATGAAGCGGCAGGCCTGGCCCAGGCCACCCCTTCTAGTAGGCTTTGTCCTAGGGAAGTACGCTGAGCGATACCTGTACCGCTCTATAGCTAGTTATGGTGCGGAGTGGGTCACGTTCCCAGGGGTTATCGGTATTGGTGTTTTTATTATTGTTTCACTCGTGATGGGGCTCCGGTGGCAGCGTCAGAAGCCAGTAGGAGCGCAGGCTCCGCAGGAGGTCGAGGAATAGAAATGAAATTCCGTCTTGGGACCTTGTTAACAGTGTTTGTCACGCTGCTCTTCGGCTATGCACTCTTTGAGGCAAGGGACTTCCCAACTCAAGCGCAGATTTACGCTGTGACAGTAGCAGGCACAGGCTTTATCTTCGGTATCATCACCCTGGTCATCGAGCTCAGGGCAAAGACTACTTGGGTGGGACAGGAGGGACTTTTAGACCTTGCTCCTGATCGGTCTACACCCCCAGCTGTTGTCTACATGAGAGCTCTCCGGGTACTGGGATGGATCCTCGGCCTCTACCTATGTATCTGGATTCTAGGCTTTAAGATTGCCATCTTCCTCTTCTTCCTCTTGTTCCTGAAACTGGAGGGCCGGGCTGGATGGCTCCTTACCGGTATACTCACCGCTATTGCGGCTTACCTAATGGTCTTCCAGTTTGAGCAGCGGCTAAGCATTTTCTGGCCCGAGGGTTTGATTGAGCGTTATTTCGAACTGCCTGGGTTTCTATGAACTGACTTGCCCAACTAGTAGATTTTAGAGCTTAGGATTAAGGAGGGATGAGCAGATTGGCTGAGAATAACAGGAACCTGCGAGTTGTGGTCTATGGGGCAGGGGCAATTGGTGGGGTAGTGGGCGGTCATCTGGTGCGTGCGGGCACAGAGGTGATTATGATTGGTCGCCCCTCTCACGTGAATACCATTCGTGAGCACGGACTCCGACTTGTCACACCTACCGGAACGCATATACTGAAGTTGGCTGCTGTTACTGCGCCCGACCAGATTGACTTTGAGCCGAATGATGTAGTCTTCCTCTGTGTAAAAGGCCAGGATACAGAAGAGGCACTACGTGACCTGCGCGCAGCGGTGAAGGACATACCTGTCTTCTGCTTCCAAAATGGCGTGCGGAACGAGGAAATTGCTAGCAAGTACTTCTCGACTGTCTATGGAGTTACGGTGCGTTGCGGTAGTACGTTTGTCACCGACGGTGAGGTGATAGCTCGTATGGACCCGCCGGGTTGGCTTGTCATGGGGCACTATCCTGTTGGCACGGATGACTTGGTAGAATCCGTGGCAGCAATACTACGCGACGCTGGGTTCTATGTTTTGGTCACTCCAGAGGCGATGCTCTACAAGTGGGGCAAACTAATGCACAATCTTATGAATCCCGTTGAAGCCATTACCAATGCGAGGGGAGGAGAGAATGATCGTATCGTTAGGGCTGCGCAGGAGGAGGCACGGCAGATTCTCATCCAAGCTGGTATCCGCTGGATGTCGGAAAAGGAGATGGCACTACAATGGCCTGAGATTACTATGATTACTGTGCAACGCCGTCGGAGTCTACCTACCATAGCCCAGGGCTCGACTTGGCAAAGCCTTGCTAGCCGACGGGGCACCATTGAGACTGATTTCCTGAACGGTGAGATTGTCCGCTTGGCCAAGCAACTGGGAAAGCAGGCGCCCATTAATGAAACGCTTCTACGCATAACGCAAGAGATGGCAGCTAATCGTGAGCTGCCCGGCAAATACACACCAGCTGAGCTTCTTGGGATGCTCGGACCTTGTGGAGAATGGCAAGGGGACCGAAGCATCGACCTCTCTTCATGAGCAATTGCTGAGGGGTAAAATGTTCGATGTCAGGGGAAATGAGAATGGAACGACAAAAAAGCAAAGGTTCGGTGGTGTTTCACCAATATCGCCAGGCACTGGACGGGGTCTGTGCAAAACTGAATGCGCTATAAACCCATTTCCCCGGCACAGCCTACCACATCAAGTTTGCCGGTGAGACAGATCAGCGGTAATTGAGGAAGATATCATTCAACGGAGGGATGGAAAATGGCAGCAAATGTACAGCCCACGATAGAGGAAGAATACATTGCGAAACACAGTACAAGTGAGAAACTTTACCGCCGGGCATGGGAAGTCATGACCAGCGGCATCCACCATGATACTCGGTATATGAAGCCCTTCCCCTTTTACATCGCTAGGGCTGACAAGGCAAGAAAGTGGGATGTTGATGGTAATGAGCTCATTGATCTGTGGAGTGGTCACGGGGGCCTTATTCTTGGCCACAATCATCCAGATGTGGTTGCCGCCGTTAAGGAGCAAGCAGAGAAGGGTTTTCATTATAGTGCTTGCCATGAAAAGGAGGTAGAACTGGCAGAACTGATCGTAAGGATGGTCCCCTGTGCCGAGAAGATACGTTATGTCCAAACCGGCCTGGAAGCATGCTCACTGGCCATTCGCATCGCTCGGGCCTATACTGGCAAAGACAAATTCATCAAGTTTCGCGGCCACTTCCACGGCTACTTTGATGAGGTTATGGTTGGGGTGAGACCCCCTCACGACGCGCCGATGTCCATCGGGGTGCCCAAGACAGCTTTAAGCAATGTTCTTCTGGCCAGACATAATCACAGTGAGGATGTGCTGCGGCTGATCGAGGCAAGCCGCAACGATATCGCATGTGTTATCATGGACCCGGTTTGCCATGCCTTCGTCATGGCAAACAAGCCCGGCTTCCTAGAGGAGGTGCGCCGGATTACCAGGGAGAAGGGTGTAGTCCTCATCTTTGACGAGGTGTGGTCTGGTTTCCGCCTAGCACCGGGTGGTGCTCAAGAGGTCCTGGGCGTGACTCCTGACTTAACTGCTATAGCCAAGGGCATGGTTGGCGGTCTTCCTGGATCAGCGGTAGTGGGCAAAAAGGAGATCATGGACGTGATGACCTTCACCGGTGACCCAGAACATGACCGCTTTCACCGTGTTATAAGCCAGGGCACCCATAGTGGGAATCCGATGATTGTTGCCTGTGCGCTAGCCACCCTGAAGATTCTGAGCACGGGTGAGCCCCAGCGCTATATTAATAGGCTGGGCGATAAGCTTAGGAAGAACTTGAATGAAGTGGTCAAGAAACACAATGTCCCTGGCTGCGTCTATGGGAATTGGTCTGTAGTCCGTAACTTCATCGGGGCCGAATGCCCCTTCGAAGACCCTCTTAATCCAATCTGTGATGACCATGAAAGGGTAGACAGGGCGGCCTCACCAAAAGTAAGAGATAAGCTGTATCTGGCTATGCACCTGAATGGTGTTGACTATTCAAGGGGATTAGGTCTTATGCAGATGAATGCGGCCCTCACCGAGGAGGACATAGAAAAGGTCACCGATGCCTATGATCGTTCCTTGCTCAGACTCAAGCAGGAGAAAATATTGTAGCGGCAGCATGCAGTTTGACATCGGGAATTCTGATTACAGGGCTGGAGGTGCGACATGACTTACAGGGAGAGAGTAGACCCCATCACCCTTGAGCTGGTGAGAAATGTTCTGGAAAGCATCGTGGAGGAGATGGCTCTCACCATCATACATACAGCAAGGTCGTCTCTTGTCAAGGAGAGTGAAGACTTCGGCTGCGGCCTCTTTAATGGGAGGGGTGAAATTATTGCCACAGGATCGATGGGTAGTTCGTCGGCGCCATGCATGCTCCATCTGTCTATAAAGGCAGTATGCGAGAGGTATCCTATCTCCTCAATGCAGCTGGGCGATGTCTTCATCCTTAACGACCCCTACGAGGGGGGCACTCACTTGCCTGACATCATTGTTATTAAACCAATCTTCTGGGAGGACCTCTGCTGTGGCTTCGCCGGCAACAAGGCTCACCACACTGACATCGGTGGCCGAGTTCCGGGGGGCAACGCCTCCGACTCCACAGAGATTTATCAGGAGGGGCTGAGGATACCACCCCTCAAGCTCTACGATAAGGGTATCCCCAACGAGACTATCTTCAGGATAATAGAGAAAAATGTCAGGATGCCTGATAAGGTACTGGGTGACCTTCAGAGCCAGGTGAGCGCTTGTGGGATCGGGGAGAAGGGGATTCTGGGGCTGGTGGGCAAGTATGGCCTTGAGCAGTTCAACACCATTACCGACGCCATTCTCGACTATGCTGAGGAGCTTACCAGGGCTGAGCTCCGAGGCTTTCCCGACGGGGAATACGAGTGGGCCGACTATTTGGATGACGATGGCTTCGACTCCGGCCCAATACGGCTCCATGTGACGCTTAGAAAGAAGGGAGATAGCATCATCGTTGACTTCAGTGGGACGTGCCCGCAGGTGAAGGGCGCTATAAATTGCGATTTAGGCTTTACCATCGGGAGGACTATGACGGTTCTGACCACGGGCTTCCAGTCAAACCCCCCGTTAAATGCCGGTTTTTTCAGGCCGATAACGGTGGTGGCTCCCCCGGGGAGCGTTTTTAATCCCCTCCCACCTGCTCCAGTAGCCGCTAGGGGTCTCACCGCTACGCGCCTCGAGGATTTGGTCTGGGGTGCCATGGCAAAGATGCTCCCTGACAGGGTTTTCGCTTGTGGTGTAGGGACAGAGGCTGGTATTTGTATAGCCGGCTACTACGCCGATGGTAAGCCCTTCGCCTACCTGGAGTTTATCCACGGCTCGTGGGGCGGTCGTCCGGGCAAGGACGGCATTGATGGCTGCACATACCCAGACCTACCTTCCTATTCGAATGCCCCGGTGGAGATACTGGAAGTGGAGCAACCCTTCTTGATCGAGGAGTATGGCTTCGTCCCCAACACTGGCGGTGCTGGCAAGTACCGGGGTGGCCTAGCTAAGAGGAGGAGTTACAGGCTCACAGGTGCTGATGAGGCGGCGCTTCAGCTTCGCTGCGATAGGCAGAGGTTCCACCCCTTTGGCCTCTGGGGAGGTAAACCAGGGACATTCGGCAGAGACATGTTCAACCCCGGGGCGGAGGAGAGGATCCTACCGGCCAAGGGGATGTTTACACTTAAGAAAGGGGATCTGTTCGCCCATGTTGGACCCGGAGCTGGAGGGTGGGGCGACCCCCTTGAGCGTGAGCCTGAGTTGGTGTTGGACGATGTGAAGAATGAGAAATTTACGCCTGATTATGTGGAGCGTGAGTACGGTGTGGTGATAGATATGAAGCGGATGCGTGTGGACTATCCAGCCACTAAGCGCCTCAGGGCTACGCTAAGGGACGCCAGGAAGAGCGAGCCTCAGTAACTGTTAGGTATATTTTTGAAAAGCAAGGAGAATGAATAAAGAGGGGAGAGGGGAATGCAGCAGGGTAAGGAATACCGGGTGAGTGCGGATGTAGGGGGTACCTTCACCGACATAGTCCTGCTTCAGGATGGCACTCTAAGCGTAAAGAAGGTTTTGTCCACTCCTGCTGACTTCAGCGAGGCTGTCCTGGAAGGCCTCCAGGCGATCCTGGAGGAGGAGGCTGTTAGCAGCAACCTTGTCAAGGAGATTGTCAACGGCACCACGGTGGCCTGTAATGCCATCATCGAGAAGAAAGGCGCAGTGACGGGCCTTATCACCACGAATGGCTTCCGTGACGTCTTGGAGATTCGCCGGATGAGGTGTGGCGGACCGTACGATATGATGTGGGAGAAGCCCAAGCCCCTGGTGGAGAGGTATATGCGTCGGGAGGTAAAGGAGCGCATAACGGCCAAAGGCGAGGTTTGGATCCCTATAGACCTGAACGATGTGGAAAGGGCAATAGAAGAATTCCTCTCCCTGGGCGTGGAGTCCGTGGCGATTAGCTTCATAAATTCCTATGTCAACCCTATCCACGAGGAGAAGGCCATGGAGGTTATCCGCCAGAAGGCGCCTCAGGTTTATTTGAGTGTCTCTTCCCAAGTGCAGCCTGAGATCAAGGAGTATGAGCGGACCAGCACTACCGTTATAGAGGCCTACCTCAAGCCGGTGATGGTTAGGTATATCGGGAGCTTACAAAAAGGACTCCGGGACCGCGGCTTCAATGCCCCGCTTTTGGTTATGCAGTCCAATGGTGGCATAATGACTGCCGAGGTGGCTATGGATAGGCCCGCGCACACGGCTGAGTCTGGCCCTGCGGCGGGTGTTATAGCTGTCACCAAGCTGGGCCAGCGAATGGGCGAGAAGAACCTGATCAGCTTCGATATGGGCGGCACCACCGCAAAGCTCAGCAGCATTGAGAACTTCAGCATCGACTTCTCTGACGAGTTCGAAATCGGGGGCGAGGCCACCGGGGGCTGGAGGTTTGCCAAGGGTAGCGGCCACCTCCTTCGTGTACCGGTAATCGAGCTGGCCGAGGTGGGTTCTGGTGGCGGTAGCATTGCCTGGATAGATCCTGGCGGCATACTTAAGGTCGGCCCTACGAGCGCAGGCGCAGACCCCGGGCCTGCCTGCTACGACCGGGGTGGCACTGAGCCCACCATTACCGATGCTAATGTGGTCCTTGGCTACTTTAATCCTGAGTATCTGGTGGGCGGTAGTCTAGGGCTCAACGCACCTAAGGCCTCTGAAGCTATCGAAACTAAGGTCGCCCACGATCTAAAGCTGGGGCTGGAAGAGGCTGCCTACGGCATTCGCACCATCGCTAACGCCCTGATGGTACGAGCAGTAAAAATGGTGACCGTTGGGAAGGCCCGCAACCCACGGGATTTCATCATGGTGGCCTTCGGAGGGTGTGGCCCAGCCCATGCTGTAGACGTGGCTGGCCAGCTGGGTATAAAACGGGTAATCATACCACCGCTGCCCGGTGCCTTCAGCTCCCTCGGCCTTCTCTTCGCTGATGTTGAACACCACTCCGTCATGACATACTGGAGGGATATAGACAAACTGGACTTCAATGACATAAACGAGAGGCTGGAGGAGGTAGAGGCTGACAGTGTGGTTACCTTGCAACATGAGGGGTTTGATAGAGACAGGATAGAGCTTAAGCGCTCCGTCGAGATGCGGTATCACGGGCAGAACTTTCAGCTTAGCATACCCATGCGTGCTAAGCGCTTTAGCGAAGAGAGCGTCAAGGAACTGAGCGAGCTTTTCGCACAAGAGCATGAGCGGAGTTTCGGCTACCGCTCTAATGAGGTCATCCAGATCTTTAGGCTAAGATTCACCGCAAGAGGGATCCCCATGCGGCCCCGGGTGCCAGAGCAACTTGCCGTGCGGCAGCCCACGGGCATCACTGCTCGGCAGCGCCGTGCCTACTTCGGCCCAGAGCACCGCTGGTTGGATACCCCGATCCTTCGACGCGATGACCTGAGGGGCAAGACCCTTGCTGGCCCCATTATAATAGAGGAGTACGATGCCACTACGGTAGTGCCGCGGGGAGCCTGGGCGACCTTGGACAAGTGGGGGAATATCGTCATTGATGTAGGAGAGCAGGACGCTGTACAAGAAGTGCCAATCTAATGTGAGGAAGCTACAAGTGTTTTATCCGATAAGCCTACGGGGCTAACACAGATTGCGAAGGAGAATGAATGACTAGAAAAATCAGGGTGGTTCAATATGGCTGCGGCCCAATTGGCTGCAGCGTAGTAAGACTTGCTTCGCAGAGGACAGAAATTGAAGTTGTGGGGGCCATTGACATTGATGAGTCGAAGGTTGGACGTGATCTGGGCGAGGTCGCGGGCTTGGACAAGCCGGTGGAGATTATCATTTCCAATGACGCCGATGCCATTTTATCTCAGGCTAAGCCCGATGTCGTGCTTCATACGACAAGCTCCTCGTTTAAATCGGTCTGTGGGCAACTGGACAAGGTGGTGAGGGCTGGCGCTAATATCGTATCAAGTACTGAGGAGTTGTCCTATCCTTGGAGGAAAGATCCTGGACTGGCAGCCAAGCTCGACAAACTAGCCAAAGAGCATGAAGTTACCGTACTGGCGACAGGGGTAAACCCGGGGTTCCTCATGGATACATGGCCGCTTGTCATGACTGGGGTATGTCAAGAGGTTAAGCGGGTGAGGGTAGCCAGGATACAGGACGCTTCTTCACGTCGCCTTCCATTTCAGAAGAAGATAGGGGCAGGGCGCACGCTGGAGGAATTCAAGAAACTGGTGGATACCGGAACCTTGAGGCATGTTGGTTTAGCAGAATCTATAGCGATGATTGCCAGTGCCTTAGGGTGGAAGCTGGATAATATTAGGGACGAAATTGAGCCTATAATCGCTGAAAGCGAGGTGCAGAGCCAATACCTAACGGTAAAGCAAGGACAAGTGGCCGGCGTAAAACAGATAGGCCGTGGCTTCAAAAGGGGCCAGGAATTGATCACACTCGACTTCCGGGCTTATCTGGGTGCCAAGGAGTCGTATGACGCGGTCTATATTACAGGAACGCCCAACATGGAGATAGTGATAAAAGCGGGCACCCCCGGTGACCTAGCCACGGCAGCCATGATTGTTAACGCCATCCACCGGGTGCTAGAGGCTCCACCTGGATTGGCAACTATGAAGGATCTGCCCATTATTGTGTGCACTGCTACATATGGCAGGTAGTCGCTCACAGTGAAAATGGAGGGAAGATGTCAGGAGCCAAAGTAGTTTTTGTTGGGAGCAAAACACCCGAATGAAAGGGTTAATCAAGAGCACACCGGAAGGGTTTTCTGTGGTGACCCTCCCTAGAACTGCTGGTCAGGACGTGATGATACGTGAGACCAAGATGCTGACTTTCTCTTGCTGCGGCACGAGACTGCTACTTACCCTGAGGAGATCTACCGAGCAGGCAAGCGACTGAAGCTTATCCAAATTACGGGAATGGGCTATGAATGGCTTCCCCTGCCGTTGCTTCGGGACTTGGGTATCCTGGTAGCTAACATCGAGGGGCGAATGCTATCGCTGTGGCGGAACATGCTGTTACCCTGACGCTTACGGTGTTGCGGCGAATAATTCCATCAACGATAGCGCTCAAATAGGGAAAATGGTGGCGCGATCTTACCTACCTCTTCCCCGATGGGGCCATCGTCTATACGGCTGAGGCAATTAAGAAGGCTGTGAACGTTCCGGTGATTGCTGTAGGCAAAATCGGTGATCCGGTTCTTGATGATTCTATCCTGTAGCCACCGATATGGCCTCTCGACCTTACCTTTTGCCTGAGGTGAAAGAGCATAGCTAACATCTACCCCCAGTGTCTTCATCACCTGTCTCCATTGAGGGTCAGCTTCGTCAGTTTGCAAGATGTGCCGCCTCCAAAAGCTTTCTCTGCGTTGAACGAAGCGGAATACTCGCAGTGAATCCACATAGTAGCACAAGGGGATTCCATAGGCGAGCATTACACTTAAGAAGTATACGGTTCCAATTTAGTATAATCAAGAATCTCTAACTGTAACTGAGTTGACAGTTCATGGGCATCCTCAGACTCTGTGGATGCAATCGCACTCAGCCAGAAACATATCAACTTCCTAAGAGAAGATGCATAGGCGATATTCGTTAACGATTATAAACTATGTTATTATTTGGGATTTCCCATTTCAATTCGCGATAAGGTATCCTGACCCCTTATCGTTCTTATCACCGATAATATATGCATGGCACCTTGTTGTCAATCCCCCTTTCGGAGCCCTGCATTAGCCCTCTCGACATGCGAGCCGTATACCGCTGCTCCTGGAATCCTCGTCCATCAACGTTGGCAAAGCTCTCCATCACGAAAGAGGTCATACTATCCCCATATTTCTCATCTGGCTGCCTGTATCTCCTCGGCTGCACTTAGCCGGGTGATAGGCTTAACCTGGTTATGCGCTCCAGAATGGCAGCAAACATATCACTGGACACTGCCACCTCAGCCAGTTGGAAGATAATCTGCCAATCCTTTTGGGTGTTTCTAATCGTTCATTCTTACTCTCTGCCAGTCAGGGGGTTATCTCCATTGGGTGATTTATATGAAACCTGGCATTATCCTAAGGGGTCTTAGCCGTGATCCTGCT
>SDBU01006312.1_pt1 | contig 13981 bp, 14 predicted proteins | sample 2277071 | NCBI WGS metagenome assembly SDBU01 (sample SAMN10397929, study PRJNA504765) | marine sediment metagenome | isolation source: marine sediment core GS08_GC12, 126 cmbsf | place: Arctic Ocean: Gakkel Ridge, Loki's castle | collected 2008
TTTACCTTTCAGGTAGTTATAAAGAGGGAACCTTTCTAAACTTCTCTTCCCACTCTCCGTTTTCCTATCACAAAACTTCTCATTTTAGTTCATTTTTCCCTGAGCTCCCAAAATCACCGTCTACTTTCAATTTTTCTGATAAATTCGAGAGGTTGACATTCTCCCCAAAAAGTATATAATATATAATGGCGGGTTATAAAATAGACCAAAAAAACAGATTTAATATGGCAAAACCAAAACGACTTTCAGATAAAGGATTTCATGTTCGATTTGCTAAAAAAGATATAGATTGGATCCAACAAGAAGCTTTGCATAGAAGATTAGCTCCCACTCATCTTATCCGTATGGCCATATTCGACTGGTTTCGGGATAATGCCCAGACTAAAGAACCTCAGAAAAAAAATGAGATTACTCTGTTCTCAAGATTCGATGAGGAAATCTATCATTTAATCATTGAAGACTAAATTAATTCTTTAGAGTTTTGCGATAAGCTTGAGCAAGACCCTCATTTAGCATTAAAGAGGAACAGTTAGAAGTGTTAAGAAAGCTATCAAAAGATATAGGTCTCTCTCAAAGTCTATTAATCAGAATGGCGGTAGATGATCTACTGAAGGACAAAAAGAAGCTAAAATAAGGCCAGGAGGAGGTGAAAAACAGGTAGACCGTTAGCTGGGAAAAAGAGAGCTAACTAAGAGGGAAGTGTCGGAAGATTATTTTCTCTTTTGGGAGCTTTCCGCAAAAAAATGAACGATGTCAAAAAGGAGGCAGTTGTTTCATGAAAGCTCAAAAAATAGGAATTGTTATGGCTCTTGTGGGAAGCCTAGTACTCTTGGGTGCGAGTACGGGATTCCCTCAAAAGAAGGTAACATTGACAATATGGCAGCAAGACCCTTCAGACAATGAGTGGATTCAAGGAGAAGCTAAAATCTTCTCTCAGCAGCGTGGTGATATCGAATTGTCAATTAAAAACGTGGTCATACCCGGAAATGAACAACCGACCAAGTTTCTCAGTGTTCTTGCGACTGGTGATCGGAAACTTCTACCTGACATAATCATCCCACAACATTTTGCATTTGCACGTTTCATTAAAGCTGGTGTAGAAGATGAGTTTATTGACTTACGTCCCTATCTGGAGCCTGAACTTTCCAACTATCCCAGCTACGAGATGTGGATGTATGATGATGCCATTTATGGGGTAAACGTATCGCTTTGTGCTGTTGTCTACTTCTACAACAAGGAGCTTATGGACCGGGTCGGTATCGATCCCCGAGAGTTTGTGTTGTATGATGATTTTATTGAAGCAGGGAAGAAACTCAGAAACGCTACCGGCGCATACATGACGCCAATGGACATTGCAACCTGGAATCAATTTCAAATTCTGTGGCTGCAAAACGGCGGCGGCATTTTTGACAAGGACGGTAATGTGATACTCGATAAGCCCGAAACAATCGAAGCTCTTGAACTGTATAAGAGGCTCTTGGATGAGGAGATCGCGTTCCCCGTATCCTCGTTCTATGGTCCCGGTACCAGGCAGGCTTACATAGATGAGGTTGTGGCGGGCTGCATAATGGCAGATTGGTATTTGGGCGCCATATTGTCCAACATACCTGAACTGGAAGGTAAGTGGCGAATAGCTGCATTGCCTGCCTTCAAGCCAGGTGGGTCGCGGACATCAAAGCGTGGAGGCTCAGCGTACCATATTCTCAAGAACTCACCAAACGCTGAGGTTGCTCTTGAATTCTGGAAGTTCCTTTGTATGACTCCCGAACCTCAAGTACGAAGGTTCGTGAAACTCAGCAAAGTCCCGAATTACAAACTGGCACTACAAGATCCGATAGTGGTGGAGTTTGAGAATGACTGGATAGGCGGCCAGAAAGCAGCGCAGGTTTATCTGGATATCTTCGATGAAGTACCTCGCTACTACCACGGTCCCTATATTGCTGAGGCCTTTGACATACTAAACGCTGAGGTTATGTCGCAAGTAGTCAATAATGAGTTGACACCGGTCGAGGCCCTTACACTAGCGGCGAAGAAAATACGAGAAGCTATGGGGCGGTGAGAGATATCTAGTAGGAGAATGTGTGAGCACCCCAGACATTGGCATACGCCAATGTCTGGGGTGAGAAGTAAATGCTTCTGCGATAGGAAGTCATGATGAAAAGAAAGGCGGGTCTGAGGGACCGGATCGGACGATCACTCCCTAAAATTGAACCTTATTTGTTCCTCTCACCTTTTCTGGTTACTTTTTTTGTCTTTTTTCTTTGGCCGATACTGCTCAATATTGGCATGACTTTTACGGACTGGCGCGGGGCCCGCGGCGGAAATTACGTGGGACTTAAGAACTACGTTGAGTTGGTGAGTTCCTCAACATTCCGCAAGGCCCTCTTCAATACGCTCTGGTACGCCGTGGTGGGCGGCGGCATTCTACTATCACTAGGTTTCGTGATTGCCTATCTTCTTAACGGACCAATTACAGTAGGCAGAAAGTTCTTTCGAACCCTCTTTTTCCTACCGGTGGCTGCACCAGCGGTTCTTATGGCACTTGTTTTCGTTATCATATATGATTGGCACTACGGAGTACTTAACTACGTACTAGGAATCGTGGGAGGTGCTCCTCGAAATTGGCTTGGTGACGTAGGACTCACCAAGCCTTCGGTTGTAGTGGTGTTCGTATGGAGAATGCTTGGCCTGGTCATGATATACTATCTAGTCGGGCTTCAGGGGCTAGATATAAATGTGTTTGAAGCCGCCAATGTTGATGGGGCGAACCGCCGGCAGATTATTTTCTATATAATACTGCCCTTACTAAAACCTGTCATCCTATTCATTAGTGTGGTGGTAACCGTTGAGGTTTTTCAGATTTTCCAGGAACCCCACACTCTCTTTTCCTTCATATTTATGGGGGCGAGCGGAGGACCCAAAGATTCGGCTCTTAGCCTGATGCAATATATATACCGAACCGGGTTTTCATACCAAGAGATGGGTAAAGCGGCCACGGCCGCTCTATTACTCTTCGGTATAGTTATTGGGATTTCACTTCTGCAGTTGAAATACTTCGGTTTTTTTCGAAAAAACTAGGGAAGAACCCGGGTGAAAATAATCAAAGAGGGAGATGGGCTAGCAAGGACTTTTAAGAATCGTAGGTTAATTTCGCGGATTCTGCTGCATTTGTGCATGCTTATCGTCGTATTAATAGTGTTTTTCCCATTTGTATGGCTTGCGAGTAGTTCCTTTAAGCCCCAGGCTCAGATCTTCATTCTCCCGCCAAAACTTGTGCCTGTAGAGCTTTACCTCGACAACTTCACTCGGCTAATTCAGGAGTATCCTTTCATTCGCTGGTATGCTAACAGTTGCTTAATAGCTATTACGCGCTTGGGATTGTCTCTTTTCTTTTGTTCTTTAGGTGGATTTGCGTTAGCTAAGTACAGGTTTCGTCTCGGGCGCGTGTTTTCATTACTCGTCCTAGGTTGTCTAATGATACCTTTTCAAGTTCTTATCGTCCCAATGTTTATTACTGTATATTATTTAGGCTTGGTTAATACTCACATAGCTATCATACTTCCATGGGTTGCTTCGCCCTTTGGTATCTTCATGATGCGCCAATACTATCTTGGCATTCCAGACGAGTTTTTGGATGCCGCACGAATAGACGGTGCGACAGGTTTTTGGATTTACTTGCACATTATCTTACCCCTGGGGAAGGCTGCATTAGGTACTCTGGGTGTTATATTGTTCATCTGGACGTGGGTATCGTTTCTCTGGCCGCTTATTGTTTTGTTCTCTCCCGAAAAATATGTGTTGACAATAGGACTAGCAAACTTGATAGGATCCCTGCAAGTAGAACCGCTTTGGGGAGAGATAGTAGCGGGAATAACCCTAGCTGTTCTACCGGTAGTGATTGCGTTTGTTTTTGTGCAAAAATATTATATCACAGGGCTGACTTTAGGGGGTTTAAAATAGATACAGGATGTTTTCGGATAAATTAGGTCTCGCTTAAGTTGAACTAATTTTTTCGCCTCTTCTAAAGAGGCATGTCCTGTGGTACTTTTCTCTGCCATACAGTTGATTGCCAATTTCGTGTCTGGTTTAAGATCCAAAGATCAATTCCCTTCTTATGCATTATTAAGAGGAAGCTACTCTGTTATTATTCTGCTCAGACCACATCCTTTTCAAAAGATGGGCAGCTAACTTTGGTTGCCGTGTTCTGGTGAACACTCCTTTGCGATTTAAAATAACGCGGCGAAATGATTGAGGTGTTTTAAAATCAGCGAAAGACCATACATGTTCCCCTGCCATATATGGTTTGGATTCGATAACTTGGCAACATCTCTTAATAACCTCCGCTTGATATTCCTCGCTAAACATCTCCGGGGGAAGAGCGTGCATACCAGCTATAGCTCCAGCTCCGAATTCAGTTTGAATGATTGGTTTTTTGCAAATCCTATACAACTCGTCCAGCGCCTTATCTAGTTTTTGAGAAGCTAAATCCAGCTGTCCCGGTTCGCTATACCAACCATGGTATGCGTTCACACCAATGAGGTCAAAGTACTCAAGGACCTCTGTCATCGAACCCAGCACCGTAACTACAGTCACTAACCTGGAGGAGTCCAATTTTTTAGTGTGATCGTAAAGCTGCTTGAAAAAGCTCTTGGCTTCGGGTTTCTTGGAATCTAGTGGTGGGTGCGGTTCATTGGCCACACTCCATATGATAACACTGGGGTGATTCTTGTCGCGGGCAACTAGCTCACTCAGATATTGTTTGCAAAGAGCCAATCTTTGCTCAATCCCTTTTCCAAAGAAAAGACCCACAGCGGGAATCTCATCAATTACAAGAAACCCTTCTCTGTCTGCAAGGTCCATTGTTTGCTCTGAATGCGGATAATGCGAAGTTCTAAATGAGTTAGCTCCTATCCATTTCATTAACGAATAGTCCTTCACGATTAATGGTAGATTTAACCCCCTTCCAGTGATGGGAAAATCCTCGTGTTTCCCAAAACCCCTTAAGAAAATGGGTTTTCCATTAAGGTGCAACTTGCCTTCTTTAATTTCAACTGTCCTGATTCCCACGGACAAAGAGTATTTGTCAATCGTAGAGCCCTCTGGGGAAAAGAGCTCTACCACGAGCTTATACAAATGAGGATTCTCTGGGCACCAAAGAATGACATTATCTACTACCAGCTCTCCCCCAGCCGTATCCTGTAGGAATCTGACCTTCTGGTGTACTTCTATTTTATTATCCACCAGATGGACAAAGGCTTCCTCTGCTTTTTTTCCTTGCTTAGTCACTCTATACTGGACTATTCCGCGCTTGCCGTTGATTTTTGTAATAACACCTATATCTTCAACATAACTCTTAGGGGTGGAGAAAAGATAAACCTCTCTTTGAATTCCTCCGTAGGGGAAAAAATCAAAGTGAGCATTTGGATACTGACGCAGCAGAGGAGAACGAGGCGTATCTTCGTCTGGAATATTTCCCGGAGGCACTCTTGTTGGGGAAAGCTCATTGTTAACCTCTATCGACAGAAGGTTTTCTTTCTCAAATTCTACCTTCCTGCTAATTTCAAACTGAAAAGGTAAGTACCCTCCCTCATGTTCTCCTGTAAACTTTCCGTTAATCCAGACCTTAGCATAGTAATTTGCTTCGCCAATTCTCAACCATATACGTTTTTCCCTCCATGAAGAGGGTAGGAAAAATTTCTTGAAATACCACGCTGAACCCAAGTAGTCTTTTGTATCCAGAAACTGTTCGTTCCAGCTTCCAGGAACGGCGATTAGGCGGTAATTTTCAACGCCCTCTTGCCATCCTTCTCTCTTGCCAGTCTTCTCAGCATCAAGCTTGAAATCAAAAAATCCGGACAAATCAATGACCTCTCTAAACTCGTTGGTTCTCGGATATAACATAGCCCTTACCTCCCTTCAAGACCTTTTCAGAACTTTCTTTGCTTACTATAACATTAATTATGCTTATTACACAATCTTCATAATACACAGAGATGAAGGAATACAACAGGTCCTGCTCCAGAACTGCATAGCGGGTTAATTTTTATCTTAGGATCTAAAACTTTTCGATCTTTGGTCACAACCTTCAACCCAGATTCGGTAATCTAAGTCATTTTACACCAACAGTTCATTTTTGCATTTTTTGAACACAACTTTAGTCCAATTTGCAAGTTAAGGTGACAATTTTTACTCCTGACTCTCAAAAATTTGTCTTTTGCCTGAATTTAGGCAAATTTTGGCGTGCTCCCCCCCTATTAAAGGCTAAAAGGGAAACTCTACCATCTTTTTAATGAACGAGCAGTTAAACTACGTAATAAGGTTTACCTCTGGCTAATTCTCTAAAAATATAGTTTACAAGCCCCTTGTAGGGATGAAATTTAGGGAAGTTGATAAAGTACTACTTTTTCTTTCTCTGAATAATATCTGGCAGATTTTCTACAGTGGCTCGGTTGTTGTAAAACCTATAGCAAGATAGCTTATCCAGCTCTTTCTCGGAGGTATTGGTCACATAAAAGCTGTATTCAGTTAAGGTAGCAGGCTCAACCGGATCCCCAAGGATGTCCTTCTCTTTTTCGTTGTAGTTAGGATTGGGGAAAAGAGATTTCTTGATGACCATTCTTCGCTCATTTTTCCATGTTCCATAAGCGTATTGTATTTCAGTAAGGTAAAGATTATCCTTTTCTATCTCTTCCCACTTCTCCTCAGGCAAAGAGGATGCCATCTTCCTTAGGGGAGGAGTATTTTTGCTAGCGGCTACATACCTTATTCCCTTTTCTTCTAAATACTCGAAGGTATCTTCTCCAAAGTAACCCTTATCTAATCTGGCAAAGACAACCTTATAGTTTTCAGGAAGAAGCGAAAAGGTATCCTCAAAGAACTCCTTGAAGCCTGTTTTGCTGTGAGATTTTCCGCCATCTAATCTAAGATTTACGCAGTCTCCATTGTTAGCAATAAAGGCTGCCTTTATGCAATGCCGGGTCTACCCTTCTTGGTAGGATTATAGCCGATCTCAGCTCCTTCTTGTTTGCCATAGACTGTAGCCACGGTGGAATCTATATCAAGGCCTATCTCTACTATCTTATCAGTTTGATTGGCCTTATGAAGATTTTGGGAGATAGTCTTGCGCATCTTCTCTACTTCTTTACTGGATGCCGTGGTGAGCTGTCTTCTAAGGTTAGTCTCCTCTGGGAGTTGATCTAAACCTAAAGCTTTTGTTAGGCCAGCATCGTTCTTTATAGCATTTAGATGATAGAGCCTGTTCACTCCCACTGTTATTCCAGCTATGGCTGATTAGAAGGATATCACTGGTTGAGTAGATGTACCCCTCGTGGTCAAATACATCCTCTAAGTCTTCCTCTATGCTCATTTTCTCTATGAAAGAGATGAGAAGAGGCATTCCTCCAAAGCCTGTTAAGTTTGGCTGGTTAAAGTAGATTCTACTGTTGTAAAGGGTTATCTTTCCCTCTATATCGGAGGCATTTATGGGATTGTACTTTTTGAATAGTTCTGTTTGAGCTTCAATCCATTCGCTACACTGCTTAGGAAAAGGGTTAATATAGAAGATTTTTTCATCTTTACTTTCCTGACCCCACTTTTGTGAGATAATTGGGAGAGGATCGGCTTTGATTTGCTTCATTTTTTTCTCCTGATGTTGTTAATAAATTTTCTGTATTATACATCAGAACAGAATTTTAGTCAAATTTAACTTCATATTTTTACTTTCTATTGGTTTTTTGTAGAGTAGGCGAGTGGGTTACCCCACCAACTCTTCATCGAACTGACCATGCCGATTTGCAGCAGCCAGCTCTCCTTAGGCGTTGCCCCTTTGCAGGGAGTAAGTCTGGTCGTCTTGCATAAAGTAAATCTTTGAGAAAGAGCATTCCCATAGCCTTGAGTTTTAAATAAGGATATTTGCGATGTCCATAGCCACCTTGACGTTTCAGTTTAAAGACAGTGACTCGGTTTCTTAACCAAAAATCTAATTGGTCAAATATCCTTTGGCAATTTCGGTAAAGAAGATAAGAAAGCACTTTGGGATCGAGAAGGAAATATTTGTAGCTGATCGGGGAACGATCAATCTTGATAACATAGAAGCTGTAACAGGCGAGAAATTAGGTTACATCATGGCTTTAAAACATGAGAGTGCCAAAGATTTGTTAAGAGAAAAAGATATAACCCTAGAGCTTTTTGACAAGAAGCTTCCGATCACGATCTACCAGGAAGATGGAAAAAAATATGTCCTCTGCGGCTCAGAGTATCGAAAAGAAAAGGACCTTTATGAGTTCCAGAAACTTTTAAAGAAAGGAAGGCAAGCACTAGAAGTAGTTGAGGCAATGGTAGATAAAGGGAGGCTAAAAAAATACGATAAGGTCATTAAAAGAGCCCAAAAGAAATTGACCGAATTAAGAGCTTGCCGATACTATGACTTTGAGTATCAAGAAGGAGAAAAATTTAGAATAATCGAGAAAGAAGATGAAATCGAAAGAGCAAAGATGTTATGCGGATATTACATCCTGCAGACATCTGAAGTCAAAATGGAGGATCATAAGATAGAAGGATGTTATAAGAGACTCCAGGAAGTAGAAAGAGTTTTTCGGGACCTCAAAAAAAAATGAAAGACTTAATCGACGTCCGGCCGGTATATAATTGGATAGAAAGAAGAGTAGAGAGCCACATATTTTTATGTCTGCTATCCCAAGTAGTATTAGGCAGGACAAGAAGAAAACTAAAAGAGGGAGGTTGGCTTGGTAAAAAGAAAGACAATACCTTAGAGAAGTTCATCACTCTTTTGGGAACTATCCAATTAGGCAAGTTCTCTATCGAAGATAAAAAAATCCTGCAGGTGCAAAAGAAAAATCCCTTAAAAAAGGTACTCTTTAAGGTATTTAATCTTCCTTCTTTTGATTTGATAAGGGATAGGGAGATTTGTAGGGTATAACAAAAATTCAATGCCTTTATTGATGCCTATTTCCGTTAATTGCTTGAGAAGTCGGGTTAAACCATATTTCTATCCCCTGATATTTCTATTTTACTCCGATTACTCTCTTAATCCCTTCTACCATAAATCTCATATCTTCAAAAGTCAGCCGGGGACCTAAAGGAAGAGTTACGATTCGTTTGGTAAGCTCTTCCGTTACCGGGTACTCTCCTTTTCGATACCCTAACTCCTGATAGGATTTCAGTAGGTGGACAGGAGGAAAGTACTGAGTAATTGCCGTTATTCCTTCTTCATCCAGCAGTCTCTTGATGAAGGTATCTCGATCCATACCAATAACATCAGGCTCAACGAGAGCATTGTAGAGATGATAGACATGTTTAACATTCTTCATCTCATAAGGAGAAATTATCCCCGTAACTTCTTTCAGTAAATCGCTAAGATAATGGGCCAACTCTCTCCTAACCTTATTATGCCTCTCTATTCTGTCAAGTTGAACTATTCCCACTGCCGCTTGCACATCAGTCATACGATAATTAAGGCCGATATAGATCCCCATTCCGTGTGATCGGTGGAGTCTCATCTTTTCTGCGTATTCATTATTATTGGTGATCACCATTCCACCCTCACCTAAGGTGGACATGTTCTTACATTGGTGAAAACTGAAGCTGGCTATATCACCCAAGGTACCGACTCTGCGGCCTTTGTACTCTGCTCCGACAGCATGGGCAGCATCTTCGATTACTATTATTCCCATTTCTTTTGCTATCTCACTTATGGGATCCATGTCACACGGTTGGCCACACATATGAACAACAACCATTGCTTTCGTCTTCTTGGTGACCTTTTGCTTAATGTTTATAGGGTCAATGTTAAACGTGCGGGAGTCAGATTCAGCAAAGACAATTCTTGCCCTTTGAAAGGCAAACACATTTGCAGAGGCACGAAAAGTCAAAGTCGGGACGATCACCTCATCACCCGGTCCGACCCCAACAGCGATAGCTGCAAGGTGTAAAGCTGAGGCACAGGAATTAACTGCTATTGCATGCCTTACCCCAATATACTCAGCAAACTTTTGCTCAAATTCGGTCACCTTTAGGCCAGAAGTAGGTGCCCAATTTGCAAGGACCTCCATCATTGCCGATGCTTCTTCTAGGCCATAAATAGTGCCGAATAAGTGAGCCAGACTCCACTTGTTTTCTGTTCTCACTTTTTCCTCCTTTCCACATTTTTATCGAAACTATGCTATTCAAGGATGTAAACCATACTGAGAAATCTTCGCAAGATATTCTTCACACTTCCTATCTTTGTTTTTTTGCAAGATGCTTTTATTAGAAAGTTAATCTCTAAGGGTTATCAACTTCCCTTTTCTTGAAGATTCGTAGGCAGCCTGAATAACTTGATTGGTTTTCATGCCTTCCTCCCCGGAGCAAATCATTTTTCGACCACTTTGAAGACTTTCTACGAAATCTTTCACTACACCTAAATGGGTAGGCTTTAGGGGCGGAAGGATAAAATTCTTCACTCCCTCTTCGGTGTGCACTTCGAGATTTCCACTGTCCAAAGGTTTCACCGAGATCCTCCCGTTTGTTCCATAAATCTCAAGCTCATCCACGCCCTTTCTAACATTCCAGTTAAAATTTGCCACTCCGTGAGCCCCACTTTTGAACTTTAGAATCATTACTGTTGAGTCCTCCACTGAATAGTGAGAATGAATAGTCTCAACGAAGGCACTTACTTTTTCAACCTCACCCAAAAGGTAAATTAACAAATCTATTCGGTGACTACCCATATCCATCATTACTCCACCACCGGCTAGCAACGGATCAATTCTCCAATGACCGGAAACTGTGGGGTTATAATAACTTGAGAAGCTTGTTCTTGCCAAGACAGATTTTCCTATCGTCTTTGCTCCAATTAAATCTTTTATCTTTCTTATGTGGGGATAAAATCTTCTATAGTAGGCAATCATTAATTTCACATTTTTTTCTTTGCATTTCTGAATCATCCTTTGGCACTGAAGTATATTCATAGCCATAGGCTTTTCACACAAGATGTGCTTACCAGCATGAGCTACCTCTATCGTCTGTTCAGAGTGAAGATAAACGGGAGTAGCTATATATACTGCGTTTACCTCCTTATCTTTCAAGAGCTTTTCAACACTGCCATAATATCGCTTTACCCCGTGTCTTTGAGCAAATTCCTTCGCTTTCTTAATATCTCGCCTCATTACTGCTACAAGTTCTGAGCCTTTCGCTTGATAAAGGGCTGGGCCACCTTTGTGCTCAGCTACATCCCCACATCCAATAATTCCCCACTTTACACTCACTTGCTCTCTCCGTCGGCAATTTGATGTAGTCGGTTTAGAATGATAGGACAAAGCTCAAGATTATACTCATCGGTAATTTGCCAAAAATAATCTGCCATCTGCTTTAATACTTCCCTTTGTGGGGCTACTTTATTTTTGTAATTAAAATAATTATGAGTTACCGCTACAAGAGTCTTTATTGAAATTTTCTTTTCTGTCATATCTGAAATTCTCTTCTTGATTGTGGAAAAATGATCCTCAGCACTTCCCCATTCAATTCTTAATTCCATAGCTGATTTTCCTTGCCAGGCACGCCGATCCCAATCTTCAGTAACCGGTACTTCATAGAAATCAAGATTCCCGGGGATAAGCCTGAAATCGGCATGAACATGATGAGCATAAGGATAAGTACCTCTCCATACAGATCTGTACTCTGGCATCTCACGCTCAGGACAAGATACGCTGCCCTGCCTAAACCCTAAAGTATAAAGGGCCTTAAAGGTAGAATCGTTAGCTGAGGAATTTCCGGGTCTAAAAGTTTTTGGAATCTTTCCCAAGGCTTCTGCCCAGACGTTGATAGCTTCCCTTAAAATCTCAATCTGTTTATCAAAGGAATATCCACCTAGGTACTCCTTATATCTCAAATCACCAAAGCTCTGAGGATGTACATGCATTCCCAGCTCAAAACCTTTCTTTTCCAAATCTAAGAACAAGTCTCGGTGCTGATATGCTGTCTCCGGAACAATGAAGAAAGTGGCTAATAGGTTCTTAGCTGAGAGCACTTCAGAAAATCCCTCTATAGCATGTTCACTAAGTTCCCAAGTTTCTGGACCACCAACAGGTGAAAACCTCTTGATTCGCTCACAATCCATAGTGAAGGTCACGTAAATCTTTTCTCTCATCTTTCCCTCCCCTTTTTCGCTTAAATGAAGGCTTCACTCTTTATACTTAGCTACTATTCTGCTTACAGGACCCTCTATCCCTAGTTTGTTTACTGCCCTTGCCCGGATAGTGTTCTTGCCATCTCTCAATGACCACAAAAAAGAGTTTCTCCCTTCCCGCCAGTCCTCCTCACCTATCTTAACCAAGAATTTAGAGAAATCCGGAGTGAAGATCTTTAAACTTACCTGTAGTATCGAGTAGTTATCTCTAAGACATTCTAAGCCGATGAAAGTCTGGTTCAAGGGCCAGTACATGTCGGAGATGTTTTCTGTCCAGTAAGAATTTCTTACGGGTACCCCGGGTCGATCCATCAGTCGAGGAGGGGAAAACTCATCTACCCATTTTAAGTGAGAAATATTTTCGTCAGAGGAAAAATAGTCATTTTCGAGCTCGACACTTATATGATAATAGTAGTCCATAGCGTTGTAGCGAGCAAAAATTTCCTGTTGTTTCCTGGCCTCTTCACAATACTTACCTGGATTGGTCACAAATGCAGGAAGTAGCTCACCCTGCACGAACTTTACCTCTTTCCATTTTCCTTCTAACCAGGCTTGGCGAATTTCATAAGAGTTTAAGGGAACGCTATCTTTTTCGTAATGAGCGTTTAAATCTGGATCCATAATTATCCATTTATTATACTCATTGGACCAAATCTCAGGAACAGAGTGGCCGACATTAGCTTCTTTGTATAATTCATCAAGAGGAATATGAGAAATATCCTTGCAGATGCTTAACCTACGGGCTTGATAACCTAAACTTAAGGCACATTGAATAAATACTTTACTATAAAATACGCAGTGAAATTTTTTGCCTCTCTCAGCTTCTCTTAGTATTTCTAGAGCATCTTTAGGAGCGGTTCTCATCTTAGTATCGTCCCAGCCGTGATCCCACCTTGAGTTTACCCAATTCCTCAAAAGCACAAATTTCGGAAATTCTGTCTTTCCTTCTCCAATAACCCCGTCTAGGTCATATCTTTCTCTTAATTCCTTAAGTTTTGGATGGTTGTTATTTTTATATCTAAAGGGATAAGAACTTTTGATATCTTTCCCATTCTGATATTGGATAATTTGCAATTCTTTTGCCAGCTTTTTACCTTCTATTACCTTTTTATTCCGAAGTCTTACTCTTTCAAACGGATTTACATTCATTTTTTCTTATTCTCCTTTTGTCTTTACCTTGAAAGGTAATTCATTCACGACATGCTAGTGATACGAAGGTTCTGCGTAAATATTCAGTGAACCCCGTCTAAGATTTTTTAAATTTTCAGCCATTAAACCTAAATCCTACAAGTTTAATCCTACCATAAGTAGATATTCGGTCAATCTCACGCCTCATTCAAAGTTCCCTGAATTTCTTAGTTACGTTAAATCCTACAAGTTTAATCCTACCATAATCTTCGCCTTCTGACACGGGAAACGGAAAAAGTTTTTACTTTTTCCCTTGCGTCCATTTATCTTTTATACTATATAATAGTTATGAGGGATAAATTGTATATCTTTCGTGGCCGAGAATTCAGTTTCTCTGAGATAAAAATAATTAAGAAAGTAATTGAGGATAATCAAGGAAAGAGCCGCAGGGATGTCTCAAAAAAGATATGTGATATTATCAACTGGAGACAACTTAATGGAAAATTAAAGGATACAGCCTGTCGGGAGGTACTGCGCCGAATGAATGAGGTGGGCATAATTGATCTACCTCGCCTGCGATTAAATCCTCTAAAGAAAAGCAGGAGGCCTAAGGATAGATGGAAGGAGATTTTCAAAGAAAAGAAGAAACCCATAGAGGTAAGCTTATCT
>SDBU01006313.1_pt1 | contig 13981 bp, 9 predicted proteins | sample 2277071 | NCBI WGS metagenome assembly SDBU01 (sample SAMN10397929, study PRJNA504765) | marine sediment metagenome | isolation source: marine sediment core GS08_GC12, 126 cmbsf | place: Arctic Ocean: Gakkel Ridge, Loki's castle | collected 2008
CTCGTCAACCGCACCGACGTCGGCGTAAGTGTGGAATGAAACAACCGGCGCTTCGTGCCGCTCCAGGACTAAGAATTTCAAGCCGTTGTCCAATGTAAATTCCGTTATCCGCTTTTCGAATTCCGCCAAGTCCTGGGCTTCTGCCGATGTTGGAATTACCGCGGCCACAGCACAAAACAAGAGCGCCACGTTTACCACAACGACCCTTGGTTTTCGCAATGCGTGTTTCATATTTGATACTCCTCTATTATTTCATACTCTAACATTTTCGCCTGAAACACAATAAAGAATAAGATACCTTCCGACAATAATTTCAATAACACATCTTGGGGCTGATAGTCAACTCTTTTTTCAAAAGTCGAAAAAGAATTTATCCCGCACCAAAACAGCCCTTAGAAAAGCGGGTTTTCCTAATGAAGCTAAAAACAGCGGTCCGAAAAGTACGTTTTGGTGCGGGAGAAAATTCCTTATTCTAATTATACATAAAGTAAACCGTCGCCTTGCAATCATCGCTCACTCCGATCCTTACCCAGTGCGCAGAAAAGCCATCTGGAAAAACGTGGTAGTTATATCCCCTCTCGGCTGGGACTTTAACCGGTGTATATGATTTCCAGGTTCCGTTGCCAAGAAAATCAACTTCTATCCAGAACCATACTTCCCGCTTCGAGTCGTGAGCAAGATGCACGACCTTCTTATCAAAGCCGGTCATCAGAAACGGGTCTGATGTTTGCCCTGCTTTCACCGGCGTTTCCCACCAGGGCCCGCCCCAGCCGCAGGGCTTACCCATCGACCAGAGGTCATCTATATTTCCAAACCACAGACCCGATTGCGGCTGTCCCTGGTCGTGGTCGATCTGGTCACCGGCCATAACGAACAATCCGCGCCAATAGCAAAAATCAGTAACCACACGCAAATGACTGCAAATCGGACGAATCCCCCATATCTTACCGCCATAAGCGAAAGGCGGAAGGTCATAGAACATCCCGTGAACATCCATCAGCAATCGTTCGGTCTGCGCATGACGAATTCGCATCCATTCCGTGTTCCAGGTGTGGTCCCATGAGTGGCTGGCCTTGGGTAGCAGATAACGCAGCCATTTACCTTGAGCGAGCACGCGAAGCACAACACAAGATTTTGTCCAGCCGGTAGCGTAAATTGTATGACCGCCGTAAGAGCTGCCGGAGGCGCTGCCATGGACTTCCACGAAGGGATTACGCTCGATAATTGTCCATTTTTTGCCGTCCCACTCGGCCAACCGCCCGGCATTTCTCTGGCCAAGAAACTCCTTCTGGTCATAAGTATTGTTGGCCACAACAACCCGGCCCTGTGCAGTGTAAGCGCTTTTGAAATGGGCTTTGGCATTTTTGATTTCCAGCTCCTTGACCAGATTAAACAGGAGCTTTGCTTCAAGGCTATGCACATCCACCTCCCAGAAGCGGCCTTCCATACCAAGGAAATAGACCTTATTTTTCTGGTCGGTCAAGTGACTCACAGTGGCGGTCAAACGATAGTTCTTGAGCGCATCAATTGTTCGGACATTTCCATCGGCATCAATGGCATGAGGCCCGATGAACGCCTGTCCGGATGGCCAGTGCGCCATCCGATTTGCAAACGTGCCCGTAACCGAGGCCGGATGCCGACGCATTGTCATATCATCGCTTATCTCATAAAGTCCGAGACCCTTACCCTTAATGTGCGAAACATACCCAATCGCCCATAGCTTGTCCGCCCAGGGAATTAGCGCCCCGATGCCGGCCTCCGAATTACTGCCCAAGCCTTTGGCCATAACCGTCAGCTTCGGGAACACTCCGTTGACCTGAATCGGGAGTTTCCTGGTATCTGCATTCTCCGGTGAGGGTGTATTTGCGTCGATTTCCTGAGCCTGTAAATAGCCGCTACCAAAAACCACCACCCACAGTACAAACAATGCCAACCGGCTCCGATGCCGGAGATTTGTTGCATTATGCCTTTCTGAAAATTGCAATCCGCTGTATTGTTTCATAACGATTTCCTTCCAGAAAAATCTCAATGCCTCTCCTTGTAAAACTATTAGCTCTGAACTGTCTAACAATTCAAAACCAAAATATTATGGATAACCAACTGTGTCAATGACTAAAAACTTCTTTTAAGACAACAGTCCACCCAAAACCTGCCTAAAAAAGGTCAGTTTGAGTAAAAAATTGAAACTTATGTGGAAAATAGAGTTGCTTTTTTCGGATTTTTTGTTAAATTAATAGATTAAAGTCGTTCATGTTTTATTGATTTCAAGCATCTTTTTTGCTTGTTGCCTTGGTTGGATGTAACGATGTTTTTTGCGTTAGAAGCCCGCAGTTTATACCACCAAGGCAAAACAAGGGTCAGGAGGTTATCATGCCGAGATTTATGAAATATTTAGTTTCAATTTTACTCTTATTTCTCGCCCCCATTGCGGTTGCCCAGGAGAGCTGCTGCCCTGTCACAGTAGGAATGCTTCCGGTTCCCATGCCGCCCGGGCAAACGGCATACGACTATAGTGGAATGATTTCTGGTGCTTTTCTGAGTCCCTTAACAGCCTCGAATCACTATGACTGCCCACGGCCGGTTGACATTATGAGTTACCGAGGGTCGAAAGATCTCGATCGTATGGTCGATGCCATAGGCAAGGCCTGCGGCGCCCAACCCGATCCAGAAGCGAAACAAATTCGGGCTAAAATGCATGGCTTTGATGTTGATTATTTGTTTATAGGTACCCTTACTGCCGCTAACACCGTAATCATCGATGGTTATCTCTATGGTCAGTTCACCTTATATGTGCAGCTTATTGACAATTGCCCGGGTAGGAGTGGCACGGTCCTCAAGGAAGGGCAGACTTCGTGGGATGGGAGTAACACGCAAATTGCGGGGGAAGGGGGAATTATCTGCCGTGCCGCGCTACCGGCTATCGAGGCACTGGGGCGCAGCTTTATGCCTCTGGATGATATTATTTACGATTACGAACGTGTGCCGGAAAGCTGCGACATCCAGCCCGAAAAGGAGAAGGTCAAGATTGGCGAGGAGATTACGATCAATTTGCAGAATATAGTTGACGGCCGAGGCCGACCCTCGCAACCCTGGCAACAATTATTGGTCAAAGTCGAGAAAGGTGAGATTCTCAACGGCATCGAGAATGGTGATTATCGTCGCTTTCCCGTGGGAGGAGCCGGTACAGTCGCTGTAAAATATAAAGCCCCGGATGAATGTCCGGATGAGGAGAAAGATACCATCATCGTTGAAAACTCCTGTAACAGTTGTGCGGCAACCGTAGTAAATTTCCCACCTGACCGCGAGATCGCACGGAAAGAAATAAAAATCAACTGCGGAGCAGAGCTGGAAATAATTCGTTATCAGGTTTGTACTATGCCTGGGATATTGCATAATGAGCTGTGGACGAGCGGCCGAATAAGTTTTTTCATTGAGGGTAATACCATAGAAAAGGGGGAGCCGGTAGAATTACAAATTACGGGGTCGGGCTACGCTGGTGAATGCATTCGAAGTGATAGTGGGTGGGTCGAGGCTACCATAACAAGCGGAGAATTGCTAACTAACGAGAATGGTGAGCCGGAATTAACTATTACTATCGAAGAAATGGCCTATAAAAGCTCTCTAACAACAGCATTTAATTGCCCCGACGGGAGTTATGCAGTAAACAATCCTGTCATAGATGTACCAGGCACTTACACGCTCGTTATGCTCTATAAAGACGGTTATACTGATGAGATTACCTGGGCACAGGGTTACTGTACGGGAACCAACATCTATACTCTATACCTTGAGTGATGAAGGAGAACATAGATGAAAAGATTATTTGTATTTTTAATATTAGCGACCATATCTATCTGTGCCAACGTAAGCGCCGGCGCTGAGCAGTGGGCGAAAACCTACGGAGACAGTAATGAGGATAGAGCGTGCCGCGTCCAAAAGACCGAAGATGGCGGCTATATTATAGCGGGAAGTACCTCGTCCTTTAGCGCCGGCGAAAATGACCTCTGGCTGCTTAAATTTGACAGCAATAGCGATATTACCTGGCAGAAGACATACGGGGGCAGCGGCAATGATTATGCCGCGGACATCCAGCAAGTCCAGCAGGGAGGGTATATCGTAGTAGGAACGACCTATTCCTTTGGCGCCGGGGGAAGTGATATTTGGGTGCTCAGGCTTGACGGCGATGGCGATATTTTGTGGCAGAAGAGCTATGGGGGCAGCAGTTTTGATTATGGCACTTCCGTCCGGCAGATTTCAGATGGATATATAGTTGCCGGTAATACCTTCTCTTTTGGAGAAGGTGAATGCGATATCTGGCTATTGGAACTGGATGGTGACGGAGAGATTACCTGGCAGAAAACTTACGGGGGCAGTAGTTTTGATTGGTCCTTTCATCTCCAGCAAACCTTAGATGGCCAATACCTCATAGCAGGGGATACATTTTCCTTTGGGGCGGGAGAAAATGATTTCTGGGTACTTAAGCTGGATAGGGCCGGGGAGATTTCCTGGCAAAAGACCTATGGCGGCAGTAGCTTTGATTGGGCCTTTCGTCTTCAGCAAACTGAGACAGGAGGATCTATCATTGCCGGCAATACCTTCTCATTCGGCGCAGGGGAAGACGACATTTGGATCCTTGAACTGGACAATCAAGGGGAGATTGCATGGCAGAAGACGTATGGAGGTGCAAGTTTTGATTGGCCTGCTTCTATTCAGCCTATCTCGGATGGGGGGTATGTTGTAACGGGTGGCAGCTATTCCTTTGGCGCCGGTGAAGATGATCTGTGGGTATTCGAGCTGGATAGCCAGGGCAATGTAGCCTGGCAAAAAACATACGGTGGTGAAAAAAGTGACTACGCAACTTCTATCCAGCCGGTGGATGACGGATTTATCGTGGTAGGCAGTACTTCTTCATTAGGCGCAGGTAAAGATGATCTTCTGGTGCTCAAACTCGACCACAATGGGGTGATTCCTGATTGCCACTCAATACTCGACTGTAATGCATCAGTTTCTGATACCCTGACAATCGCTGCAGAAACTGACTGCCGCGTGGAATCGACCCTTGCCACAATTACCAATACGACTGTCCTACCCCAAGATAGTTCAGCCAAAATAAGAAATGAATTTTGTGGTACAGGTAAAGGAAATTTCAATGACGATGGCCAAAGGCTCAACACAAAAAGTCAGATGCTCTTTTTTTCTGTGGCCCCAACCTGCGCTTTCCGTCTCTGACCCTGACAGCTCTCACAATCACATACGCCAACGTGCTTTAGATGTGACACTCCGGCAAGCCTTTTGGTCTCAATCAACTTCGCTCCTTTAGTCTCCATCTTGCGAAGTGCCAGCTTGGCCTCTCTTTTATTACGTGAGCCCACTGCATCGATAACAACAGTAACTTTTTTACCTCTCTGTAGTAGTCCCAGGGCCGTTGCCTCAATAGCACCTTCGAGACTGGTACCGATCAGGATAAACTCATTGGCTTTCACTTCGCTCAGCAGCCTGTCAATCCGAGGCTCATCAAAGGGGTCAACGCACCGCTTGTGAAGGATGACCTGTCTGTATCGCCGCAGCATATCTCTGGGCAAATCAGTATTGCCGTCCGCTGCAAAACTCACCCTGTTATTAAACAGTGTGTAACGTATTTTTTTTTGCCCATCAGTACCGTCAAGACAGTAACAAACTTGGCCTTCACCGTTATGATTAGGGTGGACCTCGGCGGTCGAGATCACCGGTACATTTCTACTTCTCGCCCAGGCCATCACCCTGCGGATATGAGCCAACACCCTTCTGTGGTTCCCTATACACGCCTTGCCCCCAGCCAAAAGAAAATCCTTTTGGGTATCAATATCTACTAAAATCTTCCTACGCCGTGCTCTAACCAGTTGTAGAATCATTTTCAGATTTCCTTATCTTGGCCTCTGCCATTTCGTCCTATAATGAATACGCATCAGCCAACAATCAGGTTCACCCCGTTAGAAATTTTACGTCTCTGTATCATACCATTTCTCGACACAGGATTTCTAACAGGGTTCACAGATTCTTATCGAACACTCTGTGCATCCACTTTAATCACAGTAAAGCCGGACAAGCAATTTCGATATTCGCCCGAACGGCTGTTATTCTGTATAATACGGGTGCCGAATGCTTGTTATCATTTTAACGTGTGTTTTTTGGACTTGATTTAACGAATGGCGCGAATTTTAAAGGAATATCCTTCGGTTGCATTAAAGCCCGAAAATTTAGATGGCAAAATCGATTTTGTCCGGGTTTTCGGACGTGTTGGTCCGGTCCACATCGAAATCGGCACCGGTAAAGGGACCTTCCTGCTCAACCAGGCCAGGGCCCAGCCTGGTAACAATTTCCTCGGCATCGAATGGGCCCGCAAATACTACCGCTACTCCGTTGACCGCATTGGCCGATGGGGGCTGACAAACGTGCGAATAATCCGCACCGATGCCGCTACTTTTTTAGCTGATTTTATTCCAGACAACTCCGTAGAGTGTTTCCATATTTATTTCCCCGACCCCTGGCCGAAAAAACGTCATCATAAAAGGCGCTTCATCTGCCCTGCTAATTTGGAGCATCTGTTACGATGCTTAAAGACCGGCGGACAATTAAAAATCGCCACCGACCACACAGATTATTTCGAAGTGATAAAGATGGTCTTGGCTGCCCGGAATGAGAAACTGCAGGAGATTGATTTCCTCCCCACGGCCGGCGCTGAAGCCAGCGAATGGGTCGGCACAAACTTCGAACGTAAATACCTCAAAGACCAAAGACCGATTTACACCCTCGCCGTAAGAAAGATATAGTATCCACGTTCTACTTGCTTAATCTACCAACAATAGACCATGATGGGGAAAACAAAATTTATAGCTGATACAATTAATACGCCGGCAACAAATCTTTTCATATTCATTTTTCATATCACCTTCAGCTTTAAGAAGCTATGAAACAAGTCAGTATTTTGAGCCCTGCGGTGCCTTCAGCAAAGGTCCATAACTTTTTAGCATGCGGTGGCGCGGCCCGATCGAACGCCAGTATCCGACCCATTGAAGACTTTCCCGCGCATTGAGGTCAATCTCCGCCCAGAAGACGCCCTCTTTGCCCCCGCTGCAAGCTAATATTCTTCCCATCGGGTCAATAACGAGACTATTACCACTGTACACCGATGGAACCATATACAGGCCATTATCACGGGCCCGAACCCGGAATACCGACTCGCCGTCCACCCGACCGGCCTCGTCAGGCAGCGTATTGCCCCAGGTCGGAGCAAATATAATCTCCGCCCCTTTAAGTGCAAATATCGCCGCCGGCTCCGGAAAGAACCAGTCGTAACATATCTGAATCGCAATCTTCCCGAAATCCGTCTCAAAAACGGGATACACACCACCCGGCCTGATACCCTGCTTCCATTCCTCACGGGGCAGATGGACCTTCCGGTACTTGCCGGCAATCCGTCCCTTACGGTCCAGCAGTACAGCAGTATTATAAACAATATCGCCCACTCGCTCGGTAAGCCCCGCCACTACCCAAATGCGATTCCTTCGCGCAGCATCAGCTAACTGCCTGGTGGCCGGCCCCGGTATCGGCTCGGCGCAGTCTTTCACCGAACAGCCCGTCCCAACTATAGTCATCGCCTCACCAAGGCACACAATATCCAGTCCAAGTTTACCGGCCGTATCAATCTGCTCGCACCAGAGCTTTAGATTATTCTCTGGTGTGCTGTTTCTGGGTCGCAGATATACAGTGCCGACCTTGACCTTTCGCGGCCCAGGCCGGGACGTTACCCGCAAACTCGCCTGCTTCCAAATCACCGAACCACCGCCGGGCCATTTAACCTCCAGTGACAATCGTGCGCCGTCAGCCGACTCAGGCGCAACAAGCACATCTTCAAAACTCGCTATACCTCCGGCAAGCACCCGCCCTCGCACAAGCATCCCAGCCGGATGAAGCAGCTTCCCCCTACGGGTCCAGATTATACGTAATAGTACCGACTGGTAAGGGGTAGGAATATTGCGCAATCGACAAACCGCTTCAACCGCATAAGCTTGCCCGGGCTCGATGTCTTTGATTTCCTGAAAAACCCCACCGACGGCGTAAGGATCTGCTGCCTCGACCAAAAGCCCTTCATCAACACTTTTGACACGACACGCCGCCTTTTCCCACACAGGCTTCCAGACAGACCAGCCACGCGGCAACTGTTCCCTGTCAGCCGATTCGAACGTCGCATTGACCACCAATTCCTTCGCCTCAAGGCCATCAGCACCGCTTAACACGACCCCACCAATACAAACAATGATTAGTACTCTAAACATAAATCGCTTCCACATTTTCAACTCCTTCACACAACGTTTGTGCAGACAAAACCTATCTACGTTTTCCTCAATATACGAGATACGAAATACACAATACGAACTATTTGCTTTCCAGCCGATTGAGCGTGGTGCGTGTTACTCGCTTGACGTAATTATCCGAATCCTTCAGGGCGGCCTTTATCTGCGGCAACGCCGGGCGGGCCTTCTCACCAATCTTGTTCAGGGCGATAATCGCGTACAACCGGGCCTTAGCTGTCTTGTCTTTCAGCGCTTCGGCCAACACCGGCAAAGCTTCCTTTTCTTCGCCCCAGTCGCACATCGCGTGCGCCGCGGCGATGCGAACAATCGCCGCCGGGTCCTTCAACGATTTTCTAAGCGCCGTTTTTGCACGCTTCATATCGGAAGACCTTTTACAATTATTGTGCAAACCTATCACCGCCCAGTAACGAACAGAGGCGTACTTATCGCTCAAAGCCCTCAAGTATCTGGGTATCGCATTTCTCCGTAAGGAGTCCCTATGACTGCCCTGGAGGTCTAACTCTTTTATCTTTTGCAGGCGTTCAAGCAGGTCCGTTCGATCGAGCTTATTCCGCCAGTGCTGCTCGTCCTTAGCCGGTGTCTTGGGGCGTTCCGTTGTTGAGACTTTGTCGCCGAATTTGAACCGGACCTCGCCGCTGTCCTTAAAACCGATACGGCAGGCCTTAGCGTGCAGCACTTTGCCCGGCGTGAGCCATACGGATTTTCTATACAGTTTCCAGCCGCTCTTAGTTTCGCCGTCGCCACTTATTCTGTAAACGAGCGAAGCACCGGCTGTGGAACAGGCGATTGTAATACGACGCGCGGCTTTACCCGGCGCTCCCGGCTGCCACTTCGGCGACCAGAAAATCGGTTCCACCGTTTTTTGGTACTGGCCGTCCGGCCGCTTCATCTCGTCAAATTCAGGTTCCGGAATCAGCCCCACATCACCGGTCTCTTTCACCCATTCTTTATGCACTCTGCGCATTCGTTTGAGCACGCTTTTGTACTTCGGATTATCCGCCAGATTTTTGACCTCGTGCGGGTCGTTAAACGTGTCATATAATTCTTCTACCGGTTTGGTTTCCTCGAAGTACTGTTTCTGCGGGCCTTTTAGTTTGCCTTCGGCGTTGAGACGGCGCATCTCCTGCATTGTCGGCATCTGGTTCATATACTCGATGTCCTGGCCGCGAGTTAAGTGCCACATATAGTTGCGAATATATTTATAACGCTTGTCGCGCACCGCACGGATAAGGTCGTATGCTTCATCCATCCGGTCCCGCGCAGCAAAAATATACTCGCGCTGTTTGGCCTTTTGACTGCCTAAGAACGCCCGGCCCTGGATGTACTCCGGTATCTCTACGCCCGCCAACGACAGCATAGTCGGCGCAAAATCAATGAAAGCCACAAGGTCGTCGTTGACGGTGCTGGGTTCGAGCGCATCAGGATTGACCGGCATTGCAAGCTTTCGCAATTTCTTTGGCACGCGGATAATCAGCGGAATTCTAAGGCCCGAATCATAAATCCATCGCTTACCCCGCGGCAGTCCGCGTCCGTGGTCGCCCCAGAACCACACTATCGTATTGTCGGCAAGGCCCTCGTCTTCGAGCTGTTTGAGGATTTCGCCGACCTGCTTGTCCATCAGCGTAATAATATCGTAATACTGCGCCCAGTCTCTGCGAACCGCCGGCGTATCAGGATAGTAAGGCGGCAGGACTGCTTTAGCTGGGTCGTGTTTCTCGTGGGGTTGCAGACTCGCCAAACGCTTGAGCATACTTTTGCTTCTGTCGCGAATCTTGCTTTCGTGCGAAGTTGTGAAATTAAACACGGCGAAGAACGGCTGGCCCTCGGCGCGACCATGCCAATGGGCCTTTCGACTGCTTTCGTCCCAGGCGCTCGGCGGCGGGTCAAACTGGTAATCGGTTTTAGAGTTATTCGTGCAATAATAACCTGCCGCCCTGAGGTACTCGCTAAAGCATTTAACATAGGCCGGCGGCACACCCTTGCAGCGCATATGGTGCGTGCCGATAGTAGTCGTGTACATCCCGGTGATGATACCGGAGCGTGTCGGGGCGCAAACACCGGAGTGCGAATATACGTTGCTATAGCGCACACCCTGAGCTGCAAGTTTGTCGATATTGGGTGATACAGCGTAACTATCACCATAACAGCCTAAGTCGGGACTGATGTCCTCGCAGCTGACCCAGAGAATATTCGGCTGCGTTTTCGAGGTTCCTTCAGCCCTAACCCGAATCTGGGGCAAGAACATTGCGGCCACTGAGCCCGAGCTAATCTGCAGGAACCGGCGCCTGTTTATGTTGTTGTTGAAACTTGCCATAAATGTTACCTCCACACATCAGGGGATTAAAACGGTTTTGTAATTATCTCTGCTCATTAATTATCAAGGCGTGGATTTAGATACTTCAATTCGAAGAAGAATCCGTCAGGTTTGCTCAGGCCGTAAAAAGCGGACAGGCCAAAATACTTCCGAACCTCATCGAACTCAGGCAAAAGACTGAAATCAAACAAATCAGAACCTCCCCTGGAGAGCATCAACTGCGGGAAAGGCGACTCGGAGCTCACTCCGAGGCCTATCGTGGTACTCGAATCTGTGTCCTTGCTCTTGCTTGTTTCTTTCTTTAATTCGCGCAGGTTGGACCAGAAGAATTCGCCGGAAGCCGCATCGTTCTGCAAACCGGCCAATCCCACGACCGAAGGAATAGCCGATTTGGCCTTATTAAACCACTCTTCAGTAATCACCGATACGGTTTCGGTGCTGTTCAATGCGCGAATGACCTGCTCAACAGCAGATTCATCTGCGAAAATCAAATGAGTGTCAGTAACGGTAAATGCAAATTTAGGCATTGTTGGAGTCTCTGCTCTGCCGGGGATTTGCATCGGCCTCTTCGGTCTCTTTGGAGAAGCCGGAAATATAGCCGCCGGGTCAATTAAATATATTGTGTGGCCGAGAAGCTGCCGCCTCGCGTCAGGATTGTTCGCAGCTAATATTTTGCTGTGCAGAAGCGACAAAGATTTTTCAAGAGCGCTGCGGTTCTCTATCGCCACAGCAATAAGTGATTTCTTCTGCCTTGGCCCGCTCGCATCAGATAGAGGCTCACGTATGCTCTGGGCAATAATAATTTGCGAGCCGAGATGGTCAACAATATCAGCTTTTAGCTGCAGCGGCGGTTCGCCCTGCGGACTCGGCGGCAAAAGCGGCATATACATCATCGCAGCAAATTGTGGTGAAATACTATTAAGAATATTGCCGAGCTCATTATAGGCCTTTTTAATATTCAAATTTACAAATGATACCGAATATGCCGAGGGCTGGATAAATTGCGGCACCCTGAGAGTGGCCGTTTCTATATCGAGCATTGTGCAAATACCCTTTTTTTCGCCCCTGATTTTCAGGAATGCTTTTCCAAAGGAGGCTTTATTACCCGTTGTTGACGGCCCAGGACCAATTGAACAACCAAAAGATGTAACATTATCAAGGCCCAGGTTGTCCATTGTTGTTTTTGTCTTGCCGGTATCATCCTCGGCAATTGTTATTTTGATGATTTGTTTTATATTAACGAAGAGATCAATCTGCGTTTGAGCGGATAATTCGGCAGCTTTCATAGTGGCGGTATAGTCGGCGTCATCAGCGAGTGTCGCGCTATCGGCACCTTTGATGTGCGCGATAACAAATTTGAGAACATCCAGGTCCATAGAGCCTATCAGACAATCGTCGATAAAACAAAAGCTTAGAGCTGCGGAAGACTGGCGGATTATGGTTGTGATACTGACGCCGCGGTAGTCTTGCCTCTGCCGGTGGGCTCCGTCTTCGATGGCCTTTTCGACCGTCTTGTCCACCGCTTCTTTGATCTTGGCTATTGTCTGTCCCCACTGGGTTATGAGCAAAAGCGGCGGCTCATTGGCATCTTTATTTATCTGCTCGTTTAATACAAAAGCAACGGCCACTCTGCCCCGGGGAAATGTATCTATATCAGCGATTACCCTGAGGAGCTTGTTATCGGGTTTGCGGATTTTTTCCCGCCATTTGGTTTTAAAGTCATCGACAAAAGCCGCCATTGCCGGGTCTTTATAGAGTTTATAAAAGTTGGTTCTTTCAAACTGCGTTCGCAGACGGTCAAAATCGTCAACATCCACCAGCAGGACTGTTTCAGGCGGAATAAGCTTTGCCGTGTCGGGCAGTTTTTGGGCCCAGACAGAGCTTGATGAGCACAAGAGGATAAGAGCACAAGAGCACAAAAGCATAAGAGCAAAGGGGGGCTTATGAGTAGTTGTGGCAGTATGCTTCATTCGAGCACCTTTCGCGAATTTACCCGTTAGCGTCAACGATTAGTCTGTGGTTGATGTCTAAGTATTATTCACTCTTGCTTTCGAGGAATTTCGGCCTGGCTTTATTGCGTCTTCTGTCCGGCTGGAGGTATTTATACCCGGTGTTCGGATTATCCTTGTCATAGGCAAAAGCGTCCCGGTTTTCTATGAAATGTTTAACGTAGCTGACCGGTATGGCAAAGCCGAGTCCGCCGTAAAATACATATCCCATATTAGTAACACCGATGACCTCGCCGGCCAGGTTAAAAAGTGGGCCGCCGGAATTGCCCGGATTGATATCGGCGTTAGTCTGGATATAGGTAAGCCCCTTGAAAGCCCTGTTCTTCGTGCTGATGACACCATTAGTGATAGTTCGCTCCAGGCCGAGCGGATTGCCGATAGCGAAGACTTCTTCGCCTATTTTGATGCGGCCGACATCGCCGAGGTAAACGAATTTGACCTTTGTGTCCCCCAGGCCTTCGACCCTCAAGAGTGCCAGGTCAACAAAAGGATTAATGGCCTCGATTTTGACCTTTTTGAATTTCTTTTTCTCAAAACCATTCTTCGTTTTTTGGAACACAGTAACCTCGAGCCTCGTTTCTTTTTCTATTACGTGATAGTTGGTTATCAGGAACCCATCTTCATTGATAAAAAAACCCGAGCCTGTCCCCATAGGGCTTGAGACTTTGACAACCGCTTCGGAGACTGCGTTCACGCATCTTTCGATAGTTGTCTTTTTCAGATTGGCGATTTTGTATAATTGACCGACTGGGCCTATGGCAAACTTCAATTTGCCCGCTTTTACCTGTGAAACATTTATGTCATTGACGTCCTCAACATCGAGAGTTCCGGTGTATTTGTACTCGAGTATCTTTTCCTTCGGAATGGTCAGGACCGTTATGCCGATATCAACATACAATTGGGTTTTCTTTTCGGCGAGTATATCGCCGGTTATGGTCTGGCCTTCTTTGAGGATAATTATATCCGCCCAACAAAGAGCACAAGAGCTCAAGAGCACAAGAGCACAAAGGCTCATCTGATTTATGCGCTTTTGATTTGTACATTTACGAGTTATGTTCTCAAACATTTATCGCTCCTGAATTGACATTTTCGTCTGCTCGCTAACATTTTGTAACTAACAGCACAAAATATCAACTAAAACCATTGTAAGTGTTCTCCGATTTTTACGCAAACAGAAAATAGGGCGGGGCGGTTGACAATAAACACCCTTAGGACTTGTAAATAAATTATCTTCCATTTTTGGCTGGCTGCGGCTTCGGCTGGCGGTGTCAGCAAAACTCGGACTACCAACCAGTAGGCCTGCG
>SDBU01006314.1_pt1 | contig 13979 bp, 8 predicted proteins | sample 2277071 | NCBI WGS metagenome assembly SDBU01 (sample SAMN10397929, study PRJNA504765) | marine sediment metagenome | isolation source: marine sediment core GS08_GC12, 126 cmbsf | place: Arctic Ocean: Gakkel Ridge, Loki's castle | collected 2008
CTTTTCGGCATTTTTTAATCGTTCTTTACTTGCCTTATCAGTTTCTTTTTTTAACGCTTCACGTTCGATTTGAAGCTGAACAATTTTTCTGCGAATACTGTCTAATTCGGCAGGCAGCGAGTCATTTTCAATCCGCAGTTTCGAGGCCGACTCATCAATCAAATCTATCGCCTTGTCCGGCAGCCACCGGTCTGTTATGTAGCGGTTTGACAAAGTCGCAGCCGCGACAAGTGCCGAGTCGGTAATTCGAACCCCGTGATGGGTGTCATAACGGCCTTTTAGCCCTCGAAGGATTGCTATGGTTTCTTCGACGCTCGGCGGGTCAATCAGAATCGGCTGAAAACGCCTCTCGAGCGCAGCGTCTTTTTCGACATACTTTCGATAATCGTCGATGGTAGTCGCTCCAATACAACGCAGATCGCCCCTCGCAAGTGATGGTTTTAGCAAATTACCAGCATCAACGGCGCCTTCAGCTTTGCCTGCCCCTACGACGGTATGTAGCTCGTCAATGAAAAGTATTATTTGTCCTCCAGCGGCGATGACCTCTTTGAGCACGGCCTTGAGCCGGTCCTCGAATTCGCCCCTGAATTTCGTTCCCGCTATCAGTGCCCCCATATCCAGAGCAACGATTCTTTTGTTCTTCAAACCAGTAGGGACATCACCTGCTATTATTCGTTGAGCCAGGCCTTCGACAATTGCGGTTTTGCCCACGCCCGGCTCGCCGATTAGTACCGGATTATTTTTCGTTCGCCGGTTGAGGACCTGCATACATCGCCGAATCTCTTCATCTCTGCCGATGACCGGGTCGAGCTTTCCCTTGCGGGCCATCTCTAAAAGGTCAATCCCGTAGCGTTCCAGCACTTTATATTTGTCCTCCGGATTCGGGTCGGTTATCTTTTTTTGAGGCCCACGAATCTCTTTTAGGGCGCTCTCAATCTGTTCGGGCGTGATGGAGTTGAGCCGTAGAATCTCTTTCGCATCGCTTTGCACCGAGGCCAGCGCAATGAGCAGATGCTCCACACTCAAGTATTCGTCGCCCATCGCATCAGCCCGGTTTTGGGCATCCAGAACACCCTGGCTAAAGGCCGGGTCGGGCATAAGCTGATTACCGCTGCTGTCCTGCGGCAGCCGCCCAAGCTCGCTCTCGGTCATCTCTCTAATTCGCGTGACATTGGCACCTATCTTTTTCAAAATCTCAACCGCAATGCCGCTGTCTTCGCCGCAAACAGCGTCTAATAAATGCAATGGTGACATAACGGTATGCGATTTAGCCATTGCAATCTGCTGAGCGGTTGCCAATGCCTCCTGGGCTTTTAGTGTGAATTTATCGAATTTCATAGCTAATCCTTTTGTTACGCAGACGAAATTTCAATTACAAACATACCCTAACCTTCAATAAGTGCAAACAGCGTGCCCAAACAAACCAAAATTGTAATTGCCGTTATAATAAGCAGTTACAGCTTTCTTGTTCTTCTGTCTGTGTGCCAATTTGGCAGGTGTTTGTCCGTATTCTCACATAGTGCTCTGCGTTCGATATTCCTTGATAGGATTAGCGCTTTCATGTCTGATCATTTGTGCCGGCGCACCTCCGGCGCATCTGGACAACACAGCGGATTTCTACAAACTCACCAGATCGGTTTTTCGCAAATCCCGGCTATTTCAGCATATAGCAAGGGGCAAATATTTCATATAGTGAAGTGTCAGTACTTGACTTGCGATTTGGGGTTTCTTATCACGGACAGTCTGCAAAGCCGCACGGGAATGCTACCGGACGGCGTGCGTTTGGCGAAAGTGCTCGGCTTAACCGAGACAGTGCTGCCAGAGGTTACTCAACACCAACCCAACCTGTTTTCACATTGTAAATGAAGTTACCTCTCAGACGAGTACTGATGTACACACTATCACCGTTGATGGCAAAAACGGCTTGCAGTTTTTTGCTCATCTTGATTTGTGCTGCTCCTGAGCGGGATAGTGCATCGTGAAGGTCTGTTCCATATTCCAGAATCTGATTATCGGAAAAGCCCGCTTGTCGCATTACTCGTACAATCTCATCGGAGCTTAGGGTAAGTACCTCTTGGTGGTTCAACGGTATGACCTCAAAGCCTTTTTGTGCACAGCTAACCACACCAAAAGCCAGAAGCGCCATCAACAATGACACAATAATCATGCCACTGCCACTAATTCTTGTTTTGCGACTAATCGGCTTCACAGCTCTTTTGTCTCCTTTTAATACGTTTTTCATCTCATCGGACGTGATAAACTTTCCCGAAGACTCGTCTTAAAATCTCCACCCACCGATCTGATCGGAGGCTGAATTGCGGGCCTCTGAGGTTGGGTGAAATCGAGGGATTGGCTTACCTCCGGTATTATGTATGCCGTGACGAAGACAGCGATTTCCCTGTTGGCCTCATCATTGTTTGTATTCTTAAACAGCCCTCCAATGAGCGGAAGTTTGCTGAGGCCCGGGGTGCGCCTCTTCTCCAAACGTGTTCGGTTCTCCGTCAGGCCGGCCAGGGCAACTGTTCCGCCGTTTTTAATGCGTACTGTGTTAGTGGCTGTTCGCCTGGTAACAACCGGAAGGTCACTTCCTCTGCCGCGAGGTATGCTGTCACTGATTTCAACGGCCAGCTCAAGTGTAATATCATTATTGTCCCCGATGTGGGGTGTAATACTTAACCTGGTGCCGGACTCGATTTTCTCCAGTTCCTGATAGCTGTAAAAGCCGCCGGTTATATCCGGCGCGGTCATCATATAGTACTCTTCAGTCATGACATTGATTTCCGCCACCTTGCCGTCTTGAGCCAACACCTGAGGTTTGGACAGTATGGTCACCTCGTCATTCTGAGCGAGCAGGTTCAGCGCTAACGTCAGCGAATTGGTGAAGTCTATACCTGGCGTATAGCCAATTCGGATACCTGATGCCATTTTTCCGCCGTAGTCAGCCGCCCCGACCCCGCGCCCAAGGAGGTCATTGCTAAAAAGACCGGCGCTAATCGTGGGCCAACTCCACTCGACTCCCAAGTTCAGCAGGTCGCCGCGTTCCATTACCACAATGCGGGCATCCAGGAGGATCTGTTTTCGGACTCGGTCGATTTTCTTCAGGTCCGAGATGATACGCTCCATCAAAACCGGCGGTGCGGTAATGACCACTGTGTAGGTGTCGGTGCCGGGCCGGCCAGTTTCGGCCTGGACGTAAGCCTGGAAAGGACTGGATAAAAGTCCCACTGCTGCCGGAGCCGGGGTGTAGTTCAGCTTTATCCGGCGTGTTTCGCTCACGACCGGGAACATCGCACTTGCCGGGTCTCCTGAACAAACCAGATAATAATATGGTGTCTTCTTGAGAACATAAGGAGTGCCGGCCAGGACAATCTCGAGGGCCCTATCAAGCGGCACATTTTCAAGTGTGCAGTTTACTATTCCCACTACGGTCTCATCGGGGATAATAGTAACGCCCGATGTTGATGCAATATCCTGAAGCACCGAGGTGAGATCCGCGTCAACAAAGACATTGCTTACAAGCAGTATTTGTGGAGCAGCAGGCAGGCTTGGTTCTACCGGAACTTCCTTCTTGAGCAGAAGGTTTTCCAGTTGTGCTCGTATCTTGGCTATATCTCTCTCTAAAGGTGTTTTCGGCTCCTCCTCAACACCAGGTGCTGGAGCAGGCGCAACCGGGGCCTTCGCCCCGGGAGGCATTTTCCACTCAGGGGCTTCCGGTATAATGGGTGTGGGCGCAGTCGGTACAGTAGGTCTCGGTGCCGTAGGTGTTGGCGCAGGACGCCTTGCTGATTCCGGTAAATCATCCCTGTAGTTCTCCATAATGTTAGTGTATGACTTACTTGGGAACTCGAAACCTTCTTTTGACAGCGTAATCTCACCGCTCCAATCGTATGGCACTTCAACACTGAATCTGCCCCTGGTGTTGGTGGTAGCGGTGCCTCCACCATTATTTGCTGAGACCTTTACACCTTCGATAGGTGTTCCGCCGACCATCACCGCACTGGAGATGGTGAACGTCCGCAGTATCGCAGTATAACCCTGATTCGTCTGGTCCTTGGTAACAACAGGGTACGGTTTATTAGTCGGTCTGAAGGTATACCCCGTCTTTATCGGCGTTATTTTGCCGCGCCAGCCGTAATCCACCGTCAATTCGTACCCGCCATTAGTATTGCTTGTCGCGGAACCTCCGCCGGGGTCTGCTAATACATATACATCTTCGACAGATTCGCCCTTGTCAGAGCGTATCGTACCAGAGATGGTTTGTTTCGATAACGTTGCGAAGTAGCTCTGATCAAACTCAGGGCCGAAAAGTTCATGGTATTTTATCTCAGGCGGGTTAAAGATATAACCTGCCTTTGTCGGTTTAACCGTGCCGCTCCAGCCGTACTTAACCACGGCGCTGTAACTGCCGTCCACCATACTAATAACGGCTTTACCCGGCAGACCTTTCATTACCGCAGAGCCTGTTCCAACAGAACCGCTAATCGTAAAGGTAATCTCTTTCGCAGTGTAGTTCTGGCTCTTCTGGTCTTTGCTAATGAGACTGTATACGTTACTGGGCGGCGTGAGCTCGTAACCTTCCTTCATAGGAGTAACCGTTCCGCTCCAGCCATAGTCAACAGTAGCACTGTACAAACCGCCCCCGCTGGTAACCGGATTACCAGGCAGGCCATCCATTGTTACGCCTTCCATACCAACGGAGCCGGAAATGGTTAATGTCATCATTGTCGGACTGTAATCCTGATTGGTCCGTTCGCTGGTAAGTTTAGTGTAGTTCATTGTGGCCGGTTCAAAAGTGAAACCTGCTATTACCGGCTTGACCGTCCCGCTCCAGCCGTATTCAATGGTGGAACTGTAATAGCCGCTCACATCGGTAAAAACAGCAGCACCCGGCAGACCCTGTATTTCCACACCGTCCATACCAGCCGTGCCGGATATGGTAAAGGTAATCACATTCGCAGTGTAATCCTGATTGGCCTGAGCGCTGATAAGGTCACTGTATGACAGTTCAGCCGGCTCAAAGGTATAACCATTCTTGGTCGGACTGACCGTGCCGCTCCAGCCGTATTCAACCGTGGCGCTGTAAATGCCGTTCCTGCCGGTAATCACATTGCCCGGCAGACCGTTCATTACTACACCCTCCACTCCAGCGGAACCGGAAATTGTAAAGGTAATCAGTGTACCTCTGTAGTCCTGATTCATCTGGTTCCTGGTAACAGCAGAGTATGGCTTAATGGTTGGCGTGAAGATGTAACCAACCTTCGTTGGCGTGACCGTGCCGTTCCAGCCGTAGTCCACGATGGCCCTGTAAGTGCCGTTGCTGCCGGTAATCACATTGCCCGGCAGACCCTCCATTACTACACCTTCCATACGGGTTGTGCCCGAAATAACAAAGGTCTTCAGCGTTGCCGTGTAGTCCTGATTACTTTGGTCGCTGGTAACTTTGGGGTAGGGTCTGTTAGCTGGTTCGAAGGTGTGACCGGCCTTTACCGGTGTAGCTGCACCGCTCCAGCCGTATTTAACGCTGACACTATAATTGCCGTTCTGGTCGGTAACAGGATTGTTCGGCAGACCTCTCATCGTCACGCCGCTCAGCCCTGGTATTGAACCGGAGATGGTGTAAGTTATCGCTTTGCCTTCGATCGCTGCCTGGGCGCTGAGGTTCAGCGAGCAGAGCAAGATTACTACGCAGAGGACTCCCACGCCGTCCGATAAAAATTTCCCGATTTTTTTCCTTGCCATAAGTCAATGTCCCTTTCTGTAGCCATTAACCGGCAATTCTTCTGCAGCTTCTTTGCCTTGTATCGGCAATTCAGCTTCTTTCTTTAGCAAAAAAATCTCTCCCCACCTCGGGGACAATTTGCCGGCTCGCTACCATTGAACCTGTATTTCTTCTCCAAGCTCCTGTTCTAACTTCACAACTTCAACAACCCTCAGTTTTCCCTGAGGCAGAACTCGTATACCTATTTGTTTGACCGCTCTCTCCCCGGGAGCGTATTCTAAAGCCGCCGCAAGACGGTATGTACCCGCAGAAAATTCGGAAAAATCGATAATTCCGGAAAAATCCCTGACCTCAAGCGGCAGCATTATATCTGACTTGCTGCTGCTCAGCGCTATCAATGCTCTGGGCTCACCCGTATCGCTTACAACTGCGGCTCTGCACCTGATGGGGGTAAAGTGGATGGGTCCGAAATTGCCGAACCGGGCCACAATATAATATTGGGAGCCCTCCTTGAGGGCGGGGCTTAGCTTCATTCCACTGACGAAAGGTTCGGCACTGATGCTCTCGTTTGTAACACCAATGTTCGCGGTTGTTACCCCACCCCTCTGGCCGTCCGGATAAGTGGTGAACAGACCAAGAAGCGCATAATAACAGGGATGCAGCGCTGCGGATTTCGGCATGGCTGCCGTAACACGTATGGTCTGCTGCTTGTAGCTGCCGAGTGTGAAACTCTCGGGCTCTAACTTCAACCACGTCGTACAGTCCAAATCATCCCCCTTCAAGTCGCCGAAAGCAACACCCTGAAGATTACGTGGTAATGCCAAAGCCGTTTGGACGTTGACCGTCTCATCCGAGACATTACGGACTTTTATCGCTGTGGTGCGCGTAGCCCCCGGGCGGCATTTTATGAGAAGCTCACTCGGCAGCACGTCAAGCGGAGCATCGGTCGCGATCTTCGTAATGCTCGTGTCGCCGACAAAATCTAGCTCCCTTTCAATCCTCTTTGCACGCCGGCCGTCCACATAGAGCACGCCGGACAGCTTGTACTTCCCTGATGGCAGAGACCGTTTGATGTCAGTTTTTAATTTGAATTTGACCCCTGGGATGATACTGGTTTGTGTGAATTCCGCCTCTGTAACCTCTCGCCAGTGCCCATCCCAGAAACCTCTGACTTTTACAAAGGCCTTTAAGCGGGAATAGGTCCCGCCTTTGTTTGAAACATCCATTGAGACCATCGTCGTTGCAGGGTTGCGTCCAATGGGCTCAATGAGCTCTATCCCGACACCCTCAAGCTCTATCTTGTGGCGCATCGGCCGACCCTGTACCTCAGTGAGAACGGGAACGAGAAATCGCAGGATTATAGCAATATCTGTTGCGTTGGGCCTGGGCCTCATAGTGGCTAAAATCCCCGCATTGTAAAATCCTCGGATACCAGGAGGCACCTTAAAAATCATGTTCACAGTGCCCATCCCATATGGGGGAATTTCAACACTCGTAGTTCTAAAGCGTATCCAATCTTTGCACGAAGAAAGAGTTGATATGTCAAAACCAAAGTTAGGGGAGTTAGGATTCTCAGGAGAGTTAGGCTCAATAATTCGCCACTCACCATTCTCCCACTGCGTCAGCTCGACTACCGATAAATCTATGATGTGGGTCTCGTTAGGGTCGAGGCTTTGAATGTCGAGGCTCGCCTTGTAAAACTTGCCGGGGCGGACTGCAAGCTCCATCCTCATCGGCTGGACTAAAAACTGGCCAAACGTAGGCCCGGCACAGGCAAGTACCGCTATTGCGATAACCAGGAATATATGGCTATGAACACTATTTTGCTTTCTCACTTTTTTCCTCCCAAAAGCTAATTCCCACGAACCGATGTTGACTAAATCCGAAATTCGAATTTCGTGCTTCGTGCTTTCCATAGTTCACCATTCTGAGTTCATTATTGGATTTTTATGGCCCATCTCCGTGATTTTACGCCAATATTACGTCTTTTACCTTTTCGGCAAATTAACATCTTTACTTTTTATAATTCCTTCTAAAAACCCCATCATAAGGAGTGCCAATCCGCAATTTTAGGCATTTATCAATTAATACCTCTTAATACCTTCTCGCTTGATAACAACATTTACATCTACCTTCTGCCGGTATTACACTATTACCAAGTTTACCATTTCGCTAACTGAATGTCAAGTATAATTTGCCTACTTAGCCCAAATTAACAAAATTGTTTATAAAAATTAGGGAGGGGCAGATTTTACATCCGTCCCTCCCTATCAACATCAACATACTTTCTTGACAGTCACCTTTAGGGGATTTCGGACGTTCGTCCACAATTTGACTACGACCCGTCGTCCTCTCTCGAGAAGTGACTACGGTACTACTTCTACAGCTTAGCCTTGGGTGGGTTTAACGGTTATCTCAAGGTCTCCAACGCGATACTCGTTTTCGCCCTGACCATCTTCAGCATCCCATATCTTGACATCCCAGGCTCGGACGCAAACCTTCTTCACGTGCCAATTGCCATCTGGGGGGACTATATCTGGAATGCAACCCTCACCGCAATCGCCATAAACGACCTTTGTGTCATCATCGTTAAACCAGGAGCGTATAGAGATTACGTTGCCGCCCATTTTCACTTCAAAGTTGGCCCTTACCTTGATTTCCTCGCAATCTTCGTAGCACGGGAAGTCTTTAGTGGCACTCTTGCCGATATCTCCGCAGGGTACCTGTTTCAGCTTGATTTTATAGTCCCCGCACTTCTCCAACTGTACAAAATAACCCACATCCATGAATATGGGTATAGTACATACTTCTACAAATATGTACTCATAAGGCCACATGGCGTCAAACTTCCTCTGGTATTTTCCAGGATCTACTGCTTGCACCGAGGCTGTCAGGAAAGCTACAACTGCAATCGTTAATAAAATTTTCTTTACCATTTTCATTTCCCTCTCAATTCTTATTGCTCCTTTAATGCCGTTGTTGGCCTGTGGAGCTAATTCAGTTTCTTCGCCCAGGCCAAACGAATGCCTGAGCCACACAGTCAGCGGGCCGAAATTTTTTAACCGGCTCTGGCAAACATGCCCGCTTTTCTGCCTGAGCCGTGGCCCCTAATAATACGATTCAACTCTGCGATTTTCTTATCCCTGTTGTCAATCGTTTTATTGCCTAAATACCGGGCCTGGTTCTTCAGGCGGCCCGCAAGCATCCTTTCGCTTACGAGCTGTCACTTTTCACTACCTCACACCTCCTTTCTCCCCCACCCTTTTTCAAGGAAGGGGCTTTCAGTTTTTGGATAACGTCTATCCACAAACCCTGGGCATATGTAATCGACTAATTATTACGCAGTAAACTCCTCTTCTTTTTCATCACCAACTTCTCCAATTAACGCGCTGGTGGCATTATCGTAAATGTAATGGTTCCTGTATATCTTCCCGCACGGTCGAATAATTTGGCCTGCAGCTTAAAAAGTAGCTCAATATCATGTGAGCCGGCTTGTGTCTCCGATATTTTCACCGGCCTTGCCATTGAGCTATATTCATCTGTTATTGCAGGCGCTTTTATAAAAATGCGATCGGGTGTTATGGTGCCGCCTCTGGAGTCCTTAAGCGCCGTCACTGAGGCTACAATCGGGCCGTGCAGACAGTTAGATTCCACATGAACCGTTAATGCCCCTGACGACGAGCGATAGAGGCTTGGAAACCAAAGTTGTCCAGGTGTACTAAAAGTGTCTGAGAATTCAGGCTTTCCAAATTCTAATCTGTTCGACAAAGTGGATATGCTCACGAACGGGCCAGAATTCTGTTTGATAATAGTAAATGTGCTGACGGGTATGTCAGAATCCGCCAGGGCAATACCAGCCAGCCCGAACATAACCATCATCGTTGCCAAAGTTATTACTATTAATTTCTTCATAGTTTTCTCCCCCCAAAAACTACTTTCAAACAATATTCACCCCGCTGCCAACAGCCGGCAGCAAGATTAACTGTTTTACCAAACGCTCCGTTTCGCTATTGTTGTCTCGGCACCAACTACATTATTGCCGTCCGTTATATTAGCTACGCAGCGACTACTCATTACTTGGCTAAGTTTTAACAAACAGGCCGGAAGTGGGGATATAAAGAAAGGACGTATGTGATGACTTTTCATCTCTCCTCACCATCACTCTCCTCATTCCCGGCTTGGCACCAAAGACAGATTAATGCCGGACAAGCAAAGCCTCAAGCACAAAGAAAACGAACATCAAAAGTTCCAAGCTTTGCTAACTTGCCAAATTTAACATTTTTCGTTCTGTATGTCAATAGCTAAATTCTAAAATTTAGCTTTTTTTTACTATTTTTGTTTCCTTGCTCATTTTCATTATTTTACCCAATCTCACCTATAATGTCAACGGTTATTTTACCTATTTTTCCGCATTTGGTTGTTTCCTCTGTTTTTTAGGACCCTAATTTCTTCCTGCCAACCTGTACCAGACGAGTCAGCCAATCCTCAAGTTTACATAAAGCCTTCTGAAACAAGGAGATACAACACACAATATATGTTCAAAATTGCATTTCGGCTGCTGGGGGGGCTTGCGAAGTCTTCTAATATGCACGATAGGTCACAATTTTTTTTTTGCCTCATTTACCTTTATTTTTTACAGCTATAGCAATATTTTTCGACTTCGCAACAGCAGCGAAACTCAACTTTAGAGCTTATCCGAATAACCGGGTTGTTATGAGGCCGAGCGAAAACTTGTCCGCCTATGGCGGAGTTCGAGGCCAAGGCGGCAGACCAAAAATGCCTGGCCGCCGGCAGGCGAGCCTCGCCAGAAGTGGTTTGCTCCACGTTGAGAACATTTTTTCACCGACAACGCAGGCATCGGGCTTCCCTTGGGGATAGAGCGGGTTATTGGGATAGGCTCTTTATCTTCTTGCAATATTGAACGGTTGAATGTAAAGTGGACGAAGATTTGTCGGAAATGCGTTTTTCTTTTAGAACGTTATGAGGTCCCAGAAAGACAAGCTTTTGCGCCCGTAGCTCAGGTGGACAGAGCAACGGATTTCTAATCCGTAGGTCGCAGGTTCGAGTCCTGCCGGGCGTGATGTTAAGAGCTTATCCCAATAACCGTCTCGTTATGATGCCGAGTCCCGATATATCGGGAAGCCCAAGCCGGCAATCCAAATTGTTAGCCCCCGGCACTGTCGGGGGTTGCTTGTCCCGCACTTATGTTGCCAGCTTGTCCCCGGTGTGTGCTTACTTGCTTTTCTGCCGGGGGTCTAATTAGTGCGGGGTCATTCCTGCGAAGTTTTGTTTAGCCCCCACCCCTGTGGTGGGGGGAACTTTTGTCCTTTTTGCCCATCCCTGTGGTGGGGGCTTTGATTTTTCCTTTTTTTCCCAATTCTTTAATCTCTAATTCTCTAATCCTCTAATTCTCTAAAATTTCCTTTAACTTCTTCCCCTTATCAGCAGGGAACTTCGTGTATTCTATTGAATTCCGTTGAACCGCACGTAACGTCGAGTATCAGGGGCGCGGCGCAGCCGCGTCCCCTGCATGCGCTTGTTGGCCATTTGCTTTGAATCCTTCATGAAACGTGACATTGCCGTGCGGAAAGCGGACGTCAAACGAAAGAGCGAAAAACACCTCTTGTGGAACGCCCTCGTGGACAAGTCCGGCAACATTCTCAAATCCAAATATCCTGTAGTATTGCGGATGCCCGACTAAACAGCAGCCATTGGCGTCTAAGTCTTTCAATCGTGATAGTCCTTCCTGTATCAGGGCTTTGCCAATACCCTTCTGCTGGTACTCCGGTAACACTGAAACAGGTCCGAGTTCGTACCAGTGCATGGTGCCGTCCGAGATGGTCACGGGGGAGAATGCAATATGCCCGACCACACGGCCATCTACTTCTGCGACCAGCGATAGGGTCAGAGCTTTCGCGGCACGTACTGCCTCAATGATGAATTGCTCCGTGTGGTTACTGATCTCTAAAGTTTTGAACGCCGCGACGGTCACCTCGGTTATTGCGCCCACGTCGGCATCCGTCTCGTTTCTGATTATGATCGCAGGCTTCATGGAAGTCTCATTCCTCCTTCTGCCTAACTATGTATATATGGTTTCCGTATTATAAAAAAATAATCTGCTGCATCACAGTAATCCTCGGCCACAAAACAAAAATGGCTAAATACATCATTAAATAATCAATCATCAATCATCAATAATCATTTGATTGCTGTCCTCTATCAAAACCTGTCATTACCAAGCACAACTCATCGAAAAGTGTACCCTCTATGGGGCAGCCGTACACCTTTAATTCCCCCAATAGTTAGTTGATTCGCTTTCTCGACCTCGGCAATTTCGGAATCTGACCCAATATCTGAGCTAATCCCTCGCGGAAGCTAGGTTCACTCATAACTTTAGGCAAGAAATAGAAATGCAACTGTCTCTGTATCTTTAAGCGTGATTCTTCAGTTAATGGAACATTCATGCTGTACCTATTATTATCCGACTCGAAGGATAGATTGGGCATGGCTGACATAATTCTCGTGCTTGGAACATTGTTTAAGCATATGACAATATGATGCTCTTCAGTTGTTCTAATTTTGGCGCGTTCCACATCATCATACGCCGTGTACAAGTGATTTGGAAATGCTGATCTTACAAAACGAAAGCCTGTTTCGTCTCTAAGGAGTGTCTGTGTTAGGGATTCGGCAACAAATACTGATGCTACGTGAAGATGATTCTTAGTTTTGTGTCGGGCTATGAATGTTGCATCTAGTCCAGCATGTTGCGTGGGTCGCTTGTGGAGTTCTGTTCGTTCTTTAATAAGAAAGCCAAGGCCGCGCCTGTTCAGAGCGGTAAGACCTGCTGATCGCTTTATTATGCACCACTCATCAAAGCCCTTCCTGTGTAGAGAATGAATTGCAATGCTTCGGAGTCGACGCAGTTTCTCGTTCGTCGACAGAGCCAAGAACAACCCTTTGGCATGCTTGTCTGTTTCGATTTCTCGCTGCCTTGCCTTCCACTTGCGTAAAACAGTCTGCTTTAGTCTTCGCTCAAGCCGTTTGGCAAAAGTTGGATCATCGGGAGTTGACCATTTGATGAGAGGTTTCATTTGAAGATCGAAATGCACTCTCAGATGTTCTGGCTGATTCTTCTTAAGATGGTCAGATCTCACTGTATAGATCACCTCGATTTGACGCTGTGCATATCCCGCCTCAAAATAGACCGAGGGCCGTGTGTACGTGAGGTCTACAATGCAGAAATCCGCTCGATTCAGTTGATCAATGATCTGTTGGTTGATATCACGATTATCTTCCTGTCGATTAATGATGATAGGAGTTACGCCATTTTTCCTTAGAACCGTCTTGCATTGTCATAAATTGCGTCTGTATCATTCCCATCAAACGCCATAGCCACAAAGCATCTAGGTTTTATGTTTGAGGTCATACACTTTCTCAGCAACTAATGAAGTCGGCATCACCCACGGACGAAGCCTGTCTGGTGCATGCCGCTTTTATGCAGCCTGGATTTTAATAGGGCCGTTTACGTATTTATGTTACCTTATTCCGTTCTTTTAATTTTGTTTATTTACAGCTTCACCCTGCTTTTTCTTCTTTGCACCTTGGGCCTAATTTTGTTTTTCGGTCGACCTACTGCTCATGAACGAAGCCTAAAAAAAATAGTAAACGTCCACAATTATTTCCTAATTATTTCTTTTTCTATTCGAATTTCTGATGACTTTGTATTAACGTGCAAGAAGGATTGTCTTCTCTTTCATTAACATTCGTCAATTGATATGCAGCTTTTACCCCTTTGCCGATGGTTTGATTCACTGAATCAATACCATTAGCTTCAACTGCTCTCAAATATTCAAGCATTAGGGAACGGTTGTTTTGAATAGTCAAAAAAACCTCGTTGGTAATCTTTTTATTCAGAATTCCAATGGCCTCTTGGGCAATTTCCTTTGCGTCCATTTCATTTCTCCTTTTGGGTATAACAATGTGTATATGGTTTCCGTATAACATCCCGAACTTCTCGTCATTCAGAGGAATCCCAGCCGCTGTTGTACCCATATAAAATACAAACAAATTTTAATCTGTCAAGAAAAAATAGGTGGTTTCTTTTCGCTTAATACAGTGATTTGACTTAGCCAACGGTGTACTAAACCGTTTTAATCCTTGGATTATCACTTAATTTTGGGCAATTCGACAAACCGGTGGTAGGGTGCGATGAATCGCACCAATTATATGTGAATACGAAAAATGGTGCGAAATATCGTAC
>SDBU01006315.1_pt1 | contig 13978 bp, 13 predicted proteins | sample 2277071 | NCBI WGS metagenome assembly SDBU01 (sample SAMN10397929, study PRJNA504765) | marine sediment metagenome | isolation source: marine sediment core GS08_GC12, 126 cmbsf | place: Arctic Ocean: Gakkel Ridge, Loki's castle | collected 2008
TCGCCCCCGCTGAATAGCCCCGCACCCAGTCGGCGACCTTTGGCTGATCCGGCTGGATCGCCAGGCTCTCTCGCCAGGCCGACACGGCCTCGGCCAAGGGCGCCGGTGAGCCGCTCAAGCGGTGAACGTCCAGCAATGCCGAGCCCAGCCGGCGCCACATGGCCGCGTCGGTCCTATCGAGCTGCACGGCGCGGCGGTAAGCCGCCGCCGACCGCCCGAGTTGCCCGGCCGCACGCGCCGCCAGCGCCAAGTTGGCCCAATGGCTCACCCGGTCGTCCTCGGCGTGTGCCGCCGCGGTGAACGCCCCGACCGCCTCGGCGGGCCGATGGAGATCCATCAGGACCTCCCCGTAGTGGGCTTGGGCCGCGGCCGAGGAGGGCGACAGGGCCACGGCCTGCTGCCAGGCTTCTGACGCCTCGCCCAGCTTCCCGGCGGCCTGAAGGATCATCGCCAGGTTGCACCAGCCGCGGAGGTGGCTCCGATGGTGCGCCAGCAGGCGGCGATACGTCTCCTCGGCCAAGCTCGGCTGGCCCAGCCGGCTGTACGCGACGGCCAGGTTGAACAGGCTGACCGGCTCGGCGTCATCGTCGGCCAGGAGCTTGTGATACACGCCGACGGCCTGCTCGTGCCGGCCATCGGCGGCGAGGGCGATAGCCAGGGCTCGAAGGGCGTCACGATTGTCCGGCTCCATCGCCAGGGCCCCGTGCAGGTATCGGCGCGCCGCGGTCGCGTTGCCGTCGACCAGAGCGGCTCGGGCACGCGCGATGAGAAAGGCCGGCGACTCCACCCGCTGCCGGAGGGCCTGCCAGGACACGCGCGAGAAACAGCGGGCCAAATGGGTCCCCGAGCGAATCAGAAGCTCCGATCCCTGCCGCAGGAATCGTCCCCCGCGGCGCGATGGCCTGGAGCTGAGAGGGGACCGGGAGGGTTCCTCCCCGCCCGGATCGGCCGCGCGACCGTCGTCGACTGTGGGGCCTTCTGATGGCTCGGGCGCTTCCTCCCGGCAGGCGGGGCTCCCGGCCAGCGCCAAAGCCAAGACCAGAAGCAGCATCCGTTGAGGTAAGCCGCGCGAACCCATCGCGGCATTGTAGCCTCTCATTGTGGGGACAGATACCTAAACTATGTTCATTTTCGCCGCTTCTTCGGCTTTGGTCCGGGTCTGCGAGGGCGGAGGATACGCCCAATCAGCGACCCCAACAGCTTCACGAACGACTCAGAGCCGAGTTTTGGTATCTGTCCCCTCAATTCGAGGCGAAAGATTTTTTGCACCCCAACATATAGTGGATTTCAGGGTTTCGGCACCCAACAGATATGGCAGGGGGGGGATGTAAGCTCCTTTGTGAGGGAAATTTAGTGAAAATTGCGTAGAGAAACTTGTTGACATCCCCACGACTAACTTGTACGTTTTGCAAAATGTAAAAAGGAGCATTGGGAATGTGTGCATGGAGTGACATTCAGCAAGGGCCTGAGATGCCAGCAACGGCCCGGGCCGAGGGGGTCGAGCCGGGGTCGGGGCGAATGCAGTTGCCGGCCAGCCGGCGGATTCCGGCCAAACGCTACCGCATAGGCGAGTTGGTCGAGTACGCCGGGGTCTCCCGTCAGACGATCCACAACTACACGGCGATGGGGTTGTTGCACGAGTGCGGGTGGAGCCGTGGCGGGCACCGCCTGTACGACGAGTCGGCCTTCTCTCGGGTCGATCAGATTCTTCGAATGCGGCAGCAGTCCAAGTCCATGCAGGAGATTCGCGAGTTCTTCTGGCGGATTGACGAGTCACGATAGTCCTATCTGCGGGCACGCAGGATGTGTGCCGGGAAACTGGTCAGGATGACCGAACAGCACGACAAGGCTTCGTCGGCATCTCGCTTGGTCGGCAAGTGGCAGATGCCGTTGTTCGTTGTCAGCGTGTTGGCTTTCGCCCTGGCGGCCTGGATGGCGTGGTCGTCCCGCCCCGACATTCCCTGGGAAAAACGGTTCGAGAAGGTCCAGGCGCTGACCGACTCGGCCAGGAGCGGGGGGGACTACTCGGCGGCGCTGGCCGAGGCCGGCGAACTGCTGGAAGCCACCGGCAAGGACCGACCCAAGCGCCGCGGGAAGCTCTGGCTCCAAGTGGCCGAAATCCACTGGCGGGGCATCCAACACAGCGGCGGCGACAGCGCGCGGTGGACGGCCCTGCGCGACAGCTACGTGCAAGCGAAACGGGCCGTGCAGGCCCTGACGCCGGAGATGATCGAGCGGCTCGGCCGCGCCCACGAGGCCCTGGGTGAGGTGGACGAGGCGATCAGTCAGTACCAACTCGCCAGCCGGGAAGACCCCGCCCGGGCCGGCCGACTGGGGCGGCGGATCATCGAGCTGTCCACCCCCGGACGGGCCGTGTCGGACGACGAGCTGCTCGATCAATTGGAGGCGTACCTTCAGAACACCGACCTGGCCGACGGGGAATACGCCTGGGCGGTGGGCCGACTGGTGGGGCTTCTGATCGATCGGGGCGAACTGGAGCGGGCCCGGCTGATCGTCGATCGCCAGCAGACCACGGTGGCCAGTGAAACGGCCCGGCGTGAACTGAAGTATCAACTCGCCCGCGTGCTGAAGACGTTGGGCCTGACGGACCAGGCGGCGGATCAGTTGGACCTGCTGATCGACGCGATCGATCCGGAATCGGATACCGGCGACTTGGCGGCGCGGGCCCGTCTGCTGCAGGGCCAGTTGATCTGGCGCGACAATCCCCAGGAGGCGGCGAAGGTGCTGGAAGCCGTGGTCAGCTCTCACCCGGACGACCCCATGTCGGCCGCGGCGATGTTGACCCTGGCCCAGGCCTATGGGGCCCTGCGTCTGCAGGAAGAGTCGCTGGAGCGATACGAGTTGGCCATCAAGCTCTTCCGGCGCCATCGGGACGATACGTACGTGAATCTGGCCGACATTCGCCAGGCGATGAGCGACAGCCGAAGCGCCCTCGAGGCGGCCGGCCGGCCCGAGATGGCCCTGCGGTTCTTGCAGGCGGAGCGCGCGGTGTTCGACATGGACAACTCGGCCGTGTCGGTGCCCCAATGGCTGGGTCTGCTGAAGCGGCTGGCTGACGTGCGGCTGGCGATGGCGGCCAAGGCCAACCTTGCCCTTACCGCGGGGCAAACCGATCCCGACCAGCGGGCCGCGTTACGCCGGCAACATCTGGAGAACCTGCGACTAGCCGGCGAGCTTTTCATGGAACGGGCCACGATGGCGGCCAAGGATCACGACGAGATCTACGGCCAGAGCCTCTGGCAAGCGGCGGAGGCGTTCGATCAGGCCGGCCTGCGGGCGCTGACCATCGACACGCTCAAGACCTTCGTCAACGCCCGCCCCGCCGATCCCCGCGTGCCGGAGACTCGCTTCAAGCTGGGCCAGGCCCTCCAGTTGGCGAAACGGTTCGACGAGGCCATCGCCGTCTACCGGGCCAACCTCACTCACGGCATTCCCGCCGGGAGGCACCCCCAGGCGCTGGCGGGGCTGATTCCCCTGGCGCAGTGCTACATCTTCAAGGGCCAGGAGTTCTACCCGGAGGCCGAGAAGGTGCTGCTGGGGATCACGGACGACTCGGAAGTGGTCACCGCGAAGTCCGAGATTTACCGCGACGCGCTGTACCTTTTGGGGGATCTGTATCACGACCAGGGCAAGTGGCGCGCGGCGCGGCTGAAGCTGGATGAGGCCATCCAGCGGGACCCGGGGCAGTGGATCCCGCTGTCGGAACTCGACCCGCAGGGGCTCCGCAAGCGGTACTTCCTCGCGACCCACAGCATGTACCGCCTGGCGTCGTGCTACCGGCAGTCGGCTCGGGAAGCGGCCACCGAAGCCGCCGAAGCGGAAGACCTCGCCCGGCGGGCGGAACTGACACGGGCCAAGACCGACCAACTCGTCCGGGCCGACCAATTGTACCAGGGCGTGATCGAACGGCTGGAAGCCTGCGAGGGGCAACTGGATGCGTTGAACGAGGCCTACCGGCGGAACAGCTACTTCCGCCGCGGCGACTGCATGTTCGAGCTGCGGCGATACCGCGACGCCATCGAGCGGTACGAGCAGGGGGTCTTCCACTTCACCCGAGACCCGGCCGTCCTGGGCGCGCTGGTGGCGATCGCCAATTGTCACTACGCGCTGGGCGAGGAAGACAAGGCCCGCTCGGCCATGAAACGGTCGCGGGTGCTGCTGGATGAAATCGACCCGAAGGACTTGGACAACGAAGGTCTGTTGTCGTCGCGGGAATCTTGGCGGTCGTACCTGGACACCGTCGTCAAGGCCGACCCCACGGTGGTCGGCAAGGGAGCGCCATGAACGATACGGCACAGATCGAGGCGAAGCAGTTAACCGAGCTGCTTACTCAGCAGCGCGACGTGTACCGCCGACTGCGAGAACTGGCCATGGCCCAACGCGCGTCGATCGAAGACGAGGAGCCCGAGAGCCTGCTGCGGATCCTCGCCGATCGCCAGCGCCAGATCGCCCGGTTGACCGAACTGAACAGTCAGCTCGAGCCGCACCGAAGCCGGTGGGACCAGATCCGCCAGTCGCTGGCACAGCCGGAGCGGCTTCGCGTGGGGGAGTTGGTCGAAGAGGTGCAACAACTGCTGGCCGAGATCCTCCAGCGCGACGAAGGCGACTGCGACGCCCTCCGCCAGCGCAGCTCCGAGACCCAGGGCGGAGCCGCGGCGGCGGCTTTGGGCCAGAAGGTCAACGCCGCCTATGCCGCCCAGGGCTACGCCGGCTCGTCGCCGCGGTACATTGACCGATCAGACGAAGGAGGCACTGCCCGATGACGGGGTCGATCCAAGCCAACGCGACCGTCGGCACCGATGAACTGGCCTCCATGCTGAGCGCCTACACGGAGGTTACCGAGCGGCTCCAGAGCTCCCACGACAAACTGGTGGCGGAGGTGGCGCGGCTGCGGCAGGAGTTGGCCAGCAAGAACCGTCAACTGGAGCGTCGCAGCCGGCTGGCCGCGCTGGGAGAAATGGCCGCGGGGATGGCCCACGAGATCCGCAACCCGCTGGGCGGCATCGCCCTGTATGCCGGGCTGCTGGGCAAGCGGCTGACCGACCGGTCGGACCTGCGGAAGATCGCCGATCGCATCGCCAACGGCGTGGACCGGCTGAACGTGATCGTGACCGACATCCTGACCTTTGCTGGCGAGATGAAGCCGCAGAAGCGGCCGGTGCGGCTGTCGGGGATCCTGGCCGAGGTGGAAGACCTGGTCCGGGGCCGACTGGAGGAGGCGGGGACCCGGCTGACCTGTCATCTGGGGGCTGAGGCCCGGTTGCAGGCCGACCCGACGTTGCTGACGCGGGCGGTGAGCAACCTGTTGTTCAACGCCGCCGACGCGGCCGGAGAGGGCGAGGTGCTGGTGACGGTCGAGCAGAGCGACGAGATGGTGACCCTGGCGGTGTGCGATAGCGGCCCGGGCATCGACGCTGAGGCGATGGAGAAGCTGTTCAACCCGTTCTTCACGACGAAGGATTCCGGCACCGGGCTGGGCCTGGCGATCGTGCATCAGATCGTCGAGAGCCACGGCGGGCAGGTTACCGCCTCCAACGCCACCGGCCCCGAAGGGCTGGGCGGCGCCAGGTTCGTGATCACGCTGCCGAAGGCCGGGTGAGGACGGGGCCGAGCCGGGCCCCGAATGGGAGAGAGTCATGCCGCGGATTTGTGTGGTGGACGACAACGAAATGATGCGGGATTCGCTGGCGGCGACGCTGGCGTCGGTCGGCCACGCGGTCACCACGTTCGACTCCGCCGCGGCCATGCTCGCCGCGGCCGGGGAAAACTTCGACTTGGTGGTCACCGACTTGAAGATGCCCCGCATGGACGGCATCGCGATGTTGCGCAGCCTCCGCCAGGCGGGGGTGGACACGCCGGTGATCCTGATGACGGCCTTCGGCACGATCGGCACGGCCGTGCAGGCGATGCGGCTGGGGGCGTACGACTACATCACCAAACCGTTCGACGGGGAGAAGATCCTCGCGCTGGCTGACCGGGCACTGACCCACGGGCGGCTGCAGCGGGAGAACGAGGTGCTCCGGGCGGAACTGTCCGACTCCGTCCGCCCGGTGAAGCTGGTGGGCGTCTCGGAGGCCCTCAAGGCGGTCACCAAACGGATTGCCCTGGTGGCCGACAGCCAGGCGACCGTGCTGATCCAGGGCGAAAGCGGCACCGGCAAAGAAGTGGTCGCCCGAACGATCCACGCCTGCGGCAGCCGGCGCGGCAAGCCCATGTTGGCGGTCAATTGCGCGGCGCTGAGCAAGGGCCTGCTGGAGAGCGAGCTGTTCGGGCACGAAAAGGGCGCCTTCACCGGGGCCGACAAGCTCCGTCGCGGGCGCTTCGAGTTGGCCGACGGCGGGACGCTGCTGTTGGACGAGATCAGCGAGATGTCCCTCGCCCTGCAGGCCAAGCTGCTACGCGTGCTGCAGGAGCGGACCTTCGAGCGTGTCGGCAGCAGCATCACGCGGAAAGTGGACGTGCGGGTGGTCGTGACGACCAACCGCCAGTTGAAGCAGTGGGTGGCGGAGAACAAGTTCCGGGCCGACCTTTACTACCGCCTCAACGTGGTCCCCATCGTGGTGCCGCCGTTGCGGGAGCGGCGGGAAGACATCGCTCCGCTGGCGGAGTACTTCAATCGGCAGGTGGCCCGGCGTGAAGGGCGAGCGGCCAAGACGCTGGATCGGTCGGCCCTGGAGGCGCTGAAGCGCTACAGTTGGCCGGGCAACGTGCGGGAACTCGAGAACATCATCGAGCGGGCCAACGTGTTGACCGAGGGCTCCGCGATCGAGGCTCAGACCATTTCGGCCTGGCTGTGGCTGGAGGCCGAGCCGAGCGGCGGCGAGGCCGGCGGCGCCGACGGGGCCCTGCTGGCCGAGATGGAGCGAGGGCTGATCCTCGAAACGCTGGAGCGGTTCGGCGGGCACCGGGCCCGGACGGCCGGGGCACTCGGCATCGGCCTGCGCACGCTCGGGATGAAGCTGAAACGCTACCGGCAGGAGGCCGCCGCGGCCACCGGGGCGTGACGGTCGGCAGGAATTGCCTGCCCGGGCGCATCTTTTGCCGCCCGGGATGGCCGGCGGCGGCGAGTCGGACGGTCGGACCGGTCGTAAGTGGCTTTCTGCACGAGGCCTAGGAGAATAGGTCGCCGGGTGAGTTCGTTGGCACGGCGGTTGTTAGAGATACAGATGCGCTCCCGAGCCGACGCTCGGGAGCGAAGGAGCAGGCCCAGCCATGTTCGAGTTGCTGTTCGACAACACGGCCTTGCCGGTGCTGGGCGAGGTGATGAGCTTCACCGAGCGGCGCCAGGAGGTGTTGGCCCACAACGTGGCCAACATCAACACGCCCGGGTACCGCATGCTGGACTTGTCGGTCGAGACCTTCACTTCGGCGCTGGCCGAGGCGATCGAGACTCGCGACCGGAGGACCCCGCACCACTTCGGCCCGGGCGGTCTGCGGCAGCGGCTGTATGGCCGGCGCGGCCGGGGGGGCGCGGCGGCCGAGCCGGTGGAAGGGCTGATGAATTACTACGACGGGGCCAACCGCAGCATCGAGGCCCTGCAGAGTCAGATGCTCAAGAATGCCTTGTGGCACGAAGTGGCCGCGAAGCTGTACGCCCATCAAAGCGATCTGCTGGCCACCGCGATCCGTGAAAAGATCGGTTAGGCCAACGGGTCCACCTGGAGAGGTGAGAAATGTTCGAGTCTTTCGACACGTCGGTAAGCGGGATGGTCAGCCACCGCGTCTGGATGGACACGATCTCGGCCAACATGGCCAACATCCAGACCACGCGTGACGAGGCCGGGCGGGCGATCCCGTATCGGCGGAAGTACCCGATCTTCCAGGCCGCCCCGGGTGGGGCCGGCGTGCAGGTGACCTCGGTGGCCGCCGATCCGGGCGAGCTGCTGGTGCGCAACCCGGATCACCGCGACGCCATCAAGAGCGGGCCGCAGAAGGGCTACGTGCGAATGCCCAAGATCGACTGGCACACCGAGATGGTCAACGCCGTTGTCGCCAGCCGGGCCTACGAGGCCAACCTCACCGCGTTGCAGGTGACCAAGCAGATGTACCTGTCGGACCTTCGAATCCTGGCTTAACCGCTAAGAGAGTGCATCGATGACCGAGATCAATGTCAATCCAAACGTGGGCGGGCTGAGCCGCCTGGGTGCCGCCGGCGGGGCCGAACGGGCCGCGGCCGGCGGGAAGTTCGGAGACGTGCTCAAGGCCAGCATTGCCGAGGTCAACCGCCTGCAGGCGGACGCCGACCAGGCGATCAACGCCTTTAATACCGGCAAGTCCGACAACGTGGCGGACCTGATGACCGCCGTGCAGAAGGCCGACCTGGCCTTCAAGATGCTGCTGCAGATACGCAACAAGCTGTTGGGCGCCTACGAAGAGGTTCGTCAGATGCGAATCTGAGATCCGCTGACCGGCCGAGGATCGGCTGGGTCGCCTGGGTCAGGGAGGACCAGAAGGCATGCAGATACTAAAGAACTACATCGAGCAGATACGTACGCTGATCAGCGGGATGAGCGCCGCGGCCAAGCTGGCGGTGGGACTGCTGCTGGTGGTGATCCTGGGCATGGTGGCCCTGCTGATCGTCTATGGCGGGCGTGCCGAAATGGTGGCGGTGTTCAACGCCCCGCTGTCGGGGGAGGATCTTGGCCGTGCCGAGCACGTCCTGCGACGCGAGAACATCGAGGTCGAGGTGGACAACGGTCTGCTGAAAGTCCCGGCCGACAAGCGTGACGCGGCCTGGGCCGCGCTGGCGTATGAAGCGATTTTGCCGGCCGACAGCGTCTCGGAGTTCGAGCGGCTCGCCCGCGAGCCGTCGATGTGGCGCACCGAAAGCCAGGATCGCCGCCTGTGGCATCAGGCCAAGCAGAGCAAGCTCTCCCAGTTGATCGGCATGTTCCCGGGCGTGACCAAGGCCAAGGCGATCGTGGAAGCGGGCCAGCCCAAGAGGCTGGGCACCCCGGCCGTGTCGGCGACCGCCAGCGTGCACGTGACGCTCAAACGCGGCGAGACGATGAGCACCAAGCTCCGAGCCGCCATCGCCGACCTGGTGAGCGGCAGCGTGTCGGGGATGGCCCGGTCGGACGTGCGGATCGTCGACGCCACCAACGGACGGTCCTACCGCGTGAAGGAGCAGGAGGACCTCGGGGGCGACGCGCTGGAGATGGTCGTCGGGTTGGAGTCCCACTACCGCGAGAACGTGAAGCACCTGTTTCCGGACATTCCCAACCTCTTCGTTAGCGTTTACGTCGTGCGTGACACGCTCAAGAGGAAGCGCAGCGTGGTCACGGAACACAAGGATCCGGTCACGGGGATGACCAAATCCTCCACAACCGAGACCGAGGGCCCCTCCGGCAGCGGCGCCGAGCCGGGCGTGAGCACCAGCACCAACAGCGTCGTCCGCCTGCCGACCGCGGCCGAGAAGGGCAGCTCGTCCACGACCAACGACGAGGACATGACGCTCCGCTTCCCGGGGCTATGGTCCGAGAGCGAGGAGGGCCCGAGGTTCATCGGGCGTATCTCCGCCTCGGTGGCCGTGCCGCTGGATTCCCTGGTGGCTAGGTTCAAGCACCGCGATGACACCGGCGCCGAGCCCGACGATATCCAACTGAACACCGAGATGACACGCATCCGCGACCTGGTGATGCCCGCCCTGGGCCTGGTTCCCGGCAAGGAGGAGGACTTGGTGAAAGTGGCCTGGTACATTCCCGGCCCGCCCGCCGAGCCGACCGAGCCCGTGACGGCGGGGGTGCTCACCACGGTGGCCAACTACGGCAAACCGGCGGCACTGGGGGCCCTGGCGATGGCGGCGCTGCTGATGGTGCTGATGTTTGCCCGCCGCCGCTCGCAAGTGCCTACAAGCGCGACGTCCTCGATCTTCTCCGGCGGCCCGGATGGCTCGGTGGGAATGGTCGACGGGATCGACGTGGCGCTGGAGGGGGTCGAACTCAACGACGACCAGGTGCGCGCCCAGCGCGTGGTCCAACAGGTTAGCCAGATGGTCAAGGAGAAGCCCGATGGTGCCGCCAGCTTGATCAGGCGCTGGGTGGAAGAGGATTGAGTCAGCAGGGATGCCCATGCCCGTAACGGAAGACACATCAACGGAACTGACGGGCCTTCGCAAGGCGGCCGTGCTGATCCTGAGCCTGGGCCAGGAGGCCGGAGCGGAGATCCTCAAGCGGCTCGATCCGGAGGTCGTCGAAGTACTGTCGCGGGAGATCGCCTCGATGGAGGGCGTGACCGCCAACCAGCGCGACATGGTCCTCAACGAGTTCTACTCCCTGGCGCTGGCCAGCGATTACATCGATGAAGGCGGGCTGGCCTACGCGGCCGCTCTGCTCCGCAAGAGCCTGCCGGCCGAGGACGCCAAGCGCATTATCGAGCAAGTCACCCACACGATCCAATCCAGCCCGTTCAGTTTCCTGCAGAAGGCCGAGAGCGAAAGCCTGCTGACCTTCATCCAGGACGAGCACCCGCAGACCATCGCCCTGATTCTCTCGCACCTCACCTGCGACAAGGCCAGCGAGGTGATGGCGGGGCTCCCGTCGGCCAAGCAGATCGAGGTGGTCAAGCGGATCGCCAACATGGAGCAGACCAACCCGGAGGTGATCGAAGAGGTCGAACGCGGGTTGGAGCACCGGCTGGCGGCGATCGTCAACCAGAGCTTCGAGAAGGTCGGCGGCGTGGAGACGGTGGCGGAGATCCTGAACCTGACCGACCGGGCGACGGAGAAATCGATCATGGAAGGGCTGGAGGCGGAAGACCCGGAACTGGTCGAGTCGATCCGCCGACTGATGTTCGTGTTCGAGGATATCCTGAAGGTCCAGGACCGGGGTATCCAGGCCGTGCTGAAAGAGGTGGAAAACGAGGAACTGTCGCTGTCGCTGAAGATGGCCAGCGACGAGTTGAGGGACAAGCTCTTCCGGAACATGTCCGATCGGGCGGTTCAGTTGATCGAGGAAGAGATGGAATACATGGGTCCGGTGCGGGTCAGCGACGTGGAAGCGGCCCAGCAGAAGATCGTCGACACCGTGCGGCGGCTTGAGGACGCCGGCGACATCGTCATTGCCGGCCGAGGCGGCGACGACGACATCGTCACGTAAGTGAGCATGGAAGGGATGTGCATTCGATGCCGCGAGTAATCAAAGGCGACAGCCCGGGCGGGACGGCCATGCTGGGCCCGGCGGGGGCGTTGAACGTGGCCAACTTCGCCGAGCAGGCGAAGAAGATGCTCGTGGATGCCAAGATCCAGGCCCAGGGGACCCTCGCCCGAGCCGCCACCGAGGCCGAGCAGATACGTTCGCAGGCCGGGCAGCGCGGGCATGCCGAGGGCTTTCGGCGGGGGCAGGCGGACGGGCAGGCGGACGGGGCCGAAAAGGCCTTCGCCGAGGCCATGACACGGTTCCAGGAGCAGACCAACGAGTTGCAGGCGCTGCTGAAGCGGACGGTGGACGAACTGATCGGGGCCCGGGAGCAACTGCTGCAGGAGGCCCAAACCGAGCTGCTGGAGCTGGCGGTGGCGATCGCGGAGAAGGTGACCGGCGTGCAGGCGCGGACGAACATTTCGGCGGCCAAGGCGGGCTTGGCCAAGGCGATCGAGACGATCAACTGCAGCGGTCAGATCCAGGTGAAGGTCTGCCCGGAGCAACTGGACGAGCTGACCGAGTACGCCGGGGAGTTCCTGGCCACCATGGGCATGTCCGACGGGGTGTCGTTCGTTCCCGACGCGTCGCTGGCTGCGGGCGACGTGGTGCTGGCCACGCGACACGGGCAGGTTGACGGGCGGATTCAGACGCAGATCGACAACATCGTCGAGGCGTTGACCGGCACCGAGCGGGAGGCGTCATGAGCGTGTTCTCGCCCTATATGCAGATCGTGCGGCGCGCCCAACCGTTGGGTGTGACCGGCCGCGTGACCGGCGTGCGGGGGCTGACGATCAACGTGGCCGACTTCGCCGTGCCGGTGGGGTCGGCCTGCCGGATACGCCGCAACGGCCAGAGCATCGAGGGGCGGGTGATCGGCCTGGCCGACGATCTGACGCTGGTGATGCCGATGGGCTCGACGGCGGGGATTCGCCGCGGCGATCGCGTGGAGTGCACCTCCAGCGAGCAGACCGTGGGCGTGGGTCCGACCATGCTGGGGCGCGTGCTGGATGCCTTCGGCCGGCCGATCGACGGCAAGGGTCCGCTGGGGATCGCCGCCCGGCGACCGATCTACCCCGACGTGATCGCCCCGATGGACCGCCAGCGGATCTGCGAACCGATCGGTACGGGCATTCGCGCCATCGACAGCCTGCTGACGGTGGGGCGGGGCCAGCGGATGGGCGTCTTCTCCGGCCCCGGCGTCGGCAAGAGCGTGCTGCTGGGCATGGTCTGCCGGCACACCGCCGCCGACGTGACCGTGATCGGCTTGGTGGGCGAGCGAGGCCGAGAAGTGCGGGACTTCATCGAGAAGGACCTCGGCCCCGAGGGCCTGGCCCGGGCCGTGGTGGTGGTCTCCACCAGCGACGAGCCGCCGCTGCTCCGCGTGCAGGCCGGGGCGGTGGCCACCGCCATCGCCGAGCACTTCCGCGACAAAGGCAACGACGTGCTGCTGCTGATGGACTCGCTGACCCGCCTGGCCATGGCTCAGCGGCAGATCGGGCTGGTCGCCGGAGAGCCGCCTGCCACCAAGGGCTACCCCCCCAGCGTGTTCAACCTGCTGCCGGAACTGCTGGAGCGCAGCGGGCGCACCAGTGCCGGGTCCATCACCGGCTTCTACACCGTCCTGGTGGAAGGGGACGATCTGAGCGAACCGATCTCCGATGCCGTGCGGTCGATCACCGACGGGCACGTGTGGTTGAGCCGGGCGCTGGCCAACCGCGGGCAGTACCCCGCCATCGACGTGCTCGAGAGCATCAGCCGTGTGATGGTCGACGTCACCAGCCCCGCCCAGCGGGCCAACGCCCAGCAGGTGCTGCGAATGCTGGCGGTGTATCAGGATATCGAGGACCTGGTCAATATCGGCGCCTATGCCCACGGGGAGAATCCCGAGTGTGACGCGGCGGTGAAGGCCCAGCCGTTGATTCGGGAATTCCTCCGGCAGGACATCGCCGAACGGGTCAGTTTCACCCAGGCGACCGGTTCGCTGGTGGAGTTGGCCCGCCGGATTCAGCAGTTGGGAGCCAACGCGAAGGCGCGACCGGCCCCCGCGGCCGGAGTGGCACGAGGATAGTCATCGGTGGCGAAGCGATTCAAATTCCGAGCCGAAGCGGTCCTGCAACTGCGGAAGCAGCGCGAGCAATTGCAGCTGCGGAAGCTGAGCGAGGCGCAACGCCGAGTGGCGGCGATCCAGGAGACCCTGCGCCGTCTCCGGGCCGAGATGGACCGGCAGGATGCCCAGGTTCGCGATGGCGTGCTGACCGGGGCGGTGGACGTACAGTACATGAGCCTGTACCGCCGGTACGTGATGTCGCTGCACGGCCGGATGATCGAAGACGTCCGCCAACTGGGCGCCGCCGCCGCCGAGCTTCAGCGCTGCCGGGGCGACGCTATCGTGGCCGTCAAGGATCGAAAGGCCCTGGACAAACTGAAGGAAAAGCTCTTCGCCAAGTACCGCAAGGGCGTCGAGCGTGACGAACGGAGGGAACTGGACGAGATCGCTTCCGTCCGGTTCGCCCTCCCCAACGCCAATGGCGAGGTGGTTTAGACGATGGGCGCGAAGCTCTTCCATGGGCTGGCGATGCTGGGCATCGTGGTGATGCTGTCGCTGCTGGGCCTGGTGGGCTGGATGCAGGCCACAGGCCGGCTGTCGGAGGCGAACCGGGTCGCCTTGCTGAAGATACTTCGCGGCGTGTCGTTGGCCGAAGAGGCTCCGGCGACCGCCGAGGCCGATTTGGCGGCCGAGGGAGAACCTGCCGCGGTGGCGGTGGCCACGCAACTGGCGGTGAGCCAGCAGGCGGCCGATCTGGCCGATCGGCTCATCG
>SDBU01006316.1_pt1 | contig 13977 bp, 16 predicted proteins | sample 2277071 | NCBI WGS metagenome assembly SDBU01 (sample SAMN10397929, study PRJNA504765) | marine sediment metagenome | isolation source: marine sediment core GS08_GC12, 126 cmbsf | place: Arctic Ocean: Gakkel Ridge, Loki's castle | collected 2008
GATGCCTCTCTCCAACTGGGCGTATGCCACGGTGATGTAGTAGAGGGCTTCCCCAAAGGGTGAGGTGGTATCCAGCCAGGGTTCGGCGTAAGACCTCAGCCCAACCTTCCATGTCCTTAATCTCTCCAGTGTGTTAGCGGCATCCAGAACACTTCTAAAGGCCCTATCCATGCGCCACACCAGCAACAGGTCGAACCGCCTCTTGCTGGCGTCGTCCAGGAGCTGTCTCCATTCTGTTCTGTGAAGAAGGTCTGTAGCGGGAGCATGATCTACGTACTCCCCGTAGGTCTCCCACCCTTGTCTATGGACGAACTCTCTCAGGGGCATGAGCTGTGTCTCGGGGTCCTGGTCCCTGTCAGAAGTTGAGACACGGGCGTAGACGGCAACTCTCACTGAGTACCCACCTTCAAGTCGCCAAGAAGTTCCTGCATGGCCTTGACGTACGGCGCGTGGTTGAGGAAGGCCCTGAAATGGCGCCCGTCCTCCGGGCATACCATCATCACAAAGGTCTTGTTAGACCTGCGACCTCGGGCCAATCGGACTACCAGAGGCTGCTCGCAAATCAGGCAGCGGGGCGTATTACTATACGCAGCATCTTTACTATCTGAGTTCTCCATCGCTACCCTCCTGTTTTAATAATGTGCAACATATGACGTATAGAGCTGTACCACGGATGTTGGGGCTATCCCCCTGCACCTGCCTGGCTCGCGGCAGCACGCTACGAATAGCCTTCTCCACCACCCGGAGTTGGTCCGGAGTAACCTGGAATGTGAGGTGCTTGAGCTTCGCCTTCTGTGTCTTGTCCCATTCAAGGAGCCGCTCAGCCACTGCCTCCTGCCCCAACGTTGTCAGGGCTTCAAGTCCTTGAGATGTCTCTGGCAGCACTGCTATCACGTCCTGCAAAGGGATGGACGACAGGATGGAGCGAACGAGAACTCCCCTCAGGCCGGGGTTGTCACTACCGGATATGTGGTTCAACGCCTGGCTCAGCAGCCGGGCCTCGGCATCGTTGACATCGAGCACAACGCAGGTGGCTGTCTTTGCCCCCATGGCTCGTAGTTCCTCCAAACGCTGCGCCCCACCCACCGTCTCGTAGAGGTCAGCCCCCACTTCGCGGACCACCAGGGGCACTACCGGCCCAAAGCGCTCCATTGAACGCCGTAGGTAGCACCGCATTTCCTGGCCCATCTCGTTGGAGTTCCATGTGGAGGGCATGATCTTTTCAATATCTATTTCAACGATCTCCATCTTCTTTACCTTCCTTTCGATATTTGAGCAACGGCCGCGTCAACCGCTCACGCCAACCAGGGTCTATTAACGCCACGTAGATGAGCTTCCTGGCCTGCGGCACGAGTTCCATATCTATCCCATGTGCACTGAAATGACGGCGACTGTGGGTCCCAAAACGATGGCTCAAAGACCTGCTGTGGTGCACGCTCCCGTCTGGGAGCCGGTACAAAGGCATCGCCGAACTCTCACCTAGATAGAGAAATCCTGAAGCCCTGTAGATCGTGCCCGTGTGGCCGGCGAGAGGATCGGCGTAGGCCACTACAGCTTTAGCTGTGGACTGATATGTCCGGAGAAGGCGCAAGACCATTGCCAGGGCACGGCTCTCGGAGTTCCTGCCCAGCCTGTCGTCGAGCCAGAACCTGGTGAGGCACAGGACCTGCTCCCTCTCAGCGTCACGGAATAGGCGGTGGAGATTCGCTGGCCCCACCCCAAGGACCGCCACCCCCAAGAGCATATCGCCCACAAAACTCCCAAAATTGAGCAGGGATCCCCCTGGATAGCTCCCGAGGTAGTGTTTGGTCTCACATACTTGTTTCGCCACCGAAGTCGGTATGAAACGAATCAAGACTTCTTTCGGCCCAAATAAGGACGAGTATTGGAGCGCCGCGCTGGGACTCGAACCCGCTCCTGCCCCATGGCTAGAGGCTGTGCTATCTTTGACACCTGCGGCGCCAGAAGTTTGATGTACCATGATTTTCTCCTTATTCAATACAATCGCAAAATGTCTGGAAAAGTTGACAAAACAAAAGGCCGGGAGAAGCCTCCCGGCCTTTTGTTCTCGCCTATTTGACTATCCGTCTAGCTGTTGTATTCCTTCACAAGCTTTATTGAACCCCTGTCCCACAGTTTCTTGGCGGTGCCTTTAGACACTCCCATACGATGGCCCAACTCTTCATACGTCAACATGCACTGATCCTCTCGTACCCCTGATATTCTGAGTGCCAGAGCTTCCCGCTCCCTAGGGGTGAATCGAGGGGATTCTTGCACAATTGCCTCCAACTTCTCGATGGTGATGCCCGTCTCCACGGCTTGGAAGCCCTCGTCCGACCCTGCTTCCACCAATCGCTCCAGTACGCTTTCTCCGCTGACCTCCTCCCCAGTAGATTTGCTGAGGCAAAGATCCGAATCCAATACTGCCTGTTCGTCAGCTATCCGCTTTGCGGCCCTCCGACGTTTCCTCTCGTCCAGCAGATCACGAAAGGTGGCCTTCTTCAGCAAGAAACTCAGCTTGCCATTCCGCCCGAGCACAAGGCTGTTGACCAAGCTATTCCGAGAAATGTAGTCCTCTAAAGCTATCACCACCCGATACAGAGCATTTTGGATGCCCTCATGCAGTGGCTCATCAATACTGAGTTGCATTATCTTTGGCCACGGCACACCCTTCGAACCACCCCTGATTCCCTGTTCCCAAAAGAGACGGTACGCTTCCTCCGGATCTCCTCCCCAACCCCTGTGGTTCTCCATCAACAGCACCAACCCTTCATTCGCCTCGCACACTGTCCGGGACGACACGTGCGGATGTTTGACTACCATCCCCGCCATCACCCCATCCAGGTAGAAGGAGAAGTAATGACACGCCTCACCAACTGGTAGCGCCTTGGTGACGCCCTCGGCCGGAAGCACGGCTTCCGCTATTTCTTTGGCTGCATTGAGCACAACTTCCCATTGCTCCAAGGTCATCGATTCGACACGTTGCCTGAAGTACGAACAAAGGACACCGCCGCCGACCTCGCCATTCCATCCCATGATAGCCTTGCTCAGGGGGTCCAGGACTACCCCACAGCGTTCCCACAGGTGGAGGTGAAGCCTTATGTCGTTGAAAAGCGCCTGCCAGTCAGCGCCTTTTATTTGGCCAAGCACCCAATCCTTAAGATCTTGAGGACTCTTGGAATCCAGAAAGCCGCGCAATTTCCGGCCCATAGCCACCGCCTCTTCACGGCTCTGGGACCAAATCCCATCGAACCACTGAGTGACGATGGGTAGCAGTCTGCTTCCGTATCCTTCTACCACTTCAGGGGATGGCGATTTGTCGCTCAGGTGAGCTTGGAGCAGCCTGTACATAGTCACGCCGCCCCAAACATCCATCTCCTTTTTAAGATATATCTCGTCTTTCATATCGCATGAACATTCCGGATAAGTTATAAACACAGTATAGCAATACGAGTAGATTCGTGACAATTACACCAATCCGCGATCGCCTCCGTTGCCGCCTGGCGAGTCCTGCCAAAGCCAATCTCAAACCTAGCAGGCGTGGATCTGGAAGTTGTGCTCACCCTGGCCGTCGTAACGGCAGCCTTTAGCTAATATCTCCAACGAACATGGCGAAGCCGGGGCGGTCGATCCTAAATATAAGCTGAGCCTGGCCCCAACGAAGTGTGCGAGAGCGCCGACGCTGTTCTTTCACTACCCATGCCAATGCGCTTATGGATAGTCTCTAGCTACGATATGGGTAACCCTTGAGGTAGTTGACTACTGTTCCTCTGCTGACCCCTAGGGCGACAGCGATCTCTCTATAAGAAGCCCCCTGTAGCCTTAACTCCTTAGCCTTCTGCACTCTGGCCTGAGAACTTAATCGCCTGGGCGCTCTTTGGACACTTGAGGGCTGCCCCTCCGCAAACAGATGGCTCAGTCTGGGTTTCCAGAAGGAGGGTAAGAGGTTCTCCTGCATACCAACGAAGTCGCTGTCCGGGGCGTAGACAAAGGACCACCGCCTCCTGTTGTCGCCGATCCGGGCAAAGTCCTCCCGTGCCTGAGAAGCAAGCTTGTTCAGTTCCTTCCGGTCGAACTCTAGCTGCAATACCCCCAGGTCCTTGAAAACGATCACGCTGGCTGAACTTGCGATATTCAGGTCCACCTGGCGGGCTTCCTGGGTAACGAAGATCAGGGTCTGGTTTCTCTGACGGGATAGATTGAGAACCTGGGACATTGACCGTGCTTCAGCGGCCATGCTGGACCTGGCATGATAAGGCAGATATGCTTCATCCACCAGTCCAATAGCCTTTGGTGGTAGGTCCTCAAGCGTCGGTACAATGCCGATCCATTCCGGCAAGATGCTTCTGGCTGAACTGGGGACACCTACTTCATATGGGCATAGGGCGTACCGGAAAAGCTCCAGCAGCCTGTACCCCAGGGCCGACTTGCCGGAACCCCGCTTACCCAGAATAAGCACCACCGCCGGATGTACGATAACCTCTCTCAAACGTGCGTCCTTCTCAATGTGCTGGCTGAAGTCCATGCTTACGATGTTCTCGATAACGGAACTGCCAGTAAGGGGAAGAGCAGGTTCGGCAGATACACCTACAATATGAGAGCGTTCGTGATTCTTGGTGATGTTTCCTGCAGCCTCGTGTAGAGTATCCAACTGTTGCTGGCGCTCCTTCTCTTGCCTCTCTCGTTCGGCTGCCTCCGTCAGGCTACCCAGAAAGAGCAACACCCATTCCTTTGCAGATTCGTCTATGGACCGCCACATAGCTATGCCTACGATAACTGACAATAAAACTTTGTACGCCCTATTTTCCATATTGCACCTCCGCCCTTCGATTTGAGTGGATTTGAGTGGTGGACAGAGTACGGGTAAAGCGCCGGTGGGGTCAACCCCGTTCAACGCAAGCTGAAGTTGAACAGTCAGGTGTTCAATTCCGTTCAATTGAACAGGTCGAGTTGAACATTGATAGATGGCATTTCTCTATATGCCAGCCTATAGCGGGCGATATTCGTGGTGATCATAGGAGCATTGCTCGTTTCAGGGACTCCAAAAGGGGCATGCTTGACACGCTAGGCACTAGAGGTGTAGAAATGGGATTGTCAGAAGGACTACCTTCTGACACTCTTAGGGAGTTCGAATCCCCTACGGTGGGTCTAAAGATAAAGAACCCAGAACTTGGATAGCGTTTAAACTGCGAATGCGGCTTAATGACTGAACTCAGCGGCCCGAGCCAGGGCGGGTCCGGAGGGACTATGCGATCCCTTCTACTTCCTCAAGCTCCGATATATCTTCAATCCCTGCCATATCAGCAAGCATCTTGGTGTAAACCATTAGTACAAATTGGTGTAGGGTGTCAGCGGTTTTGGACACTTCTGGAGGCCTAGAAGACCGAAGAGACTAGGGGTGGCAGAGGCTCCTTCAGAGGGATAGATTAACCGTAAGTGAAAGGAGTCATGATGCCCCAGGTAGATGAACAGACCACTTGGACCGAACAGCGCACGCAGGGGATGGCTGAAGGCCCAAGGTAGGGGCTGGAGGTGACTTTAGAGCGGCGGAGGCGGTACAATCAGGAGGTTCGAGAAACCCTCAGACAAGGGGCTTCTTCACCATGATTTCTCGGGTCTAGAAGTGTCCAATAGGCGCTGACACCCTACACCAATAGCGCCAACTCTAACTTAAACCCTGGCACAATCATCGGGGGCAGATCAGAAGACCTCGGTATTTGAGTGGCTTGTCTCCGGTGCAACGGCCGAGGTTTACATGGGAGGATCATGGACCTGAGTTGGGCCCAGAAACGAGTGATCGTCCACCTACCGCCCCTCTCCAGCCAGTAAGCTGTGGACTCCGTAAGCGAATCGTCGATCCTGTCTAGGGTACGCTTGCCGACAATTTAGAAAGATCTCCGCTCAGGCAATCCGTAGATGGCGCAGGGGGAATTCATATGGGCATTCTGGGGATAGAGAATAGGACCGAGAACTGGAAGACTGCGACGTATTTGGTGCCGCTAAAGATGAAAAACAACGGTAGCACTCTTGCCGATCGATTGACCCGTAATCTCTCACATCGTTCTGTGGAGCCCGAGCTGGAGCTGTTTTGGAGGGGAATGAGAGATTTCCTCAGTAAGAACGTACTTGACCCTGCCATCGTCCGCGAGAGAGTGGCTCGGATATACAAGAGTCACTTTGACGGCCTGCGAGAAGACATCATCCGGTTTGGCGGCTTTCGCGCTCTCCAACCACAGAACTACGACGCGTCTAGCCCAGAGCGCCAGTTAAAGCTGTTCAAGAACGTGTATAACACTGAGGTGGACATAGTGCTTGAGGACTCCGATTGTCTATTCATAGGCGAGGCCAAACATGAAATGGGATTTGGGGCGAACGGGACGTTGATCCTGGTTCACCAACTTGTTCGCCAATATGTAATGGCGAGGATCCTCGTGGAATTGTCAGTAGGAGCGCTGAATAAGAAGGTCGTTCCTTTCGTCGTCGGGGATAATGTGGGAAAACTCAGGAAGACCAATCAAGTCAAGTTTATGATTAGTCAAGGCTGGCTGCAAGAAGGAAATGTGCTGAGTTGGCAGGAGATCAAGGAGATAGCCCGCCGGGGGGTAAGCTAGCTATGTGTAATGGAGAGGCTATCAGGCCTCTATTTGAGTGGAGACCGTTGCTTCAGTTGGCAAGGGTGACCTGTGCCGTCGGGAGGGGATCAGGCCGGGGGCCTTTTACGCCTGGACCAAGGGATACAGGATACAATCGACGCCAACGATGAACCCTTCTCTCTAGCGTTGGTGCTGTGCATTGTCCTACCAGCGAAGAAAACCCGCACCCGCTAGTGAGCCCTCTAACAGCGTACTGTGCTCATGCACTTGTGGAGATGTCTGGGCTTTTCCGTATGGACTTCAATACTTCGATCTCTTGTCTAGAGGCGAGCGACTCGTCCAGGATTTTCCAGACCTGGCCCTTGAGCAAATCCAGATAAGCCATCTGCCTTCTCGCTCAATGGACGCCACAAAAGGCTGCGTTATGGGGCCGCATCCTCTTCGCATTTCTGTTGACGACGGTACGCCTCTTTCTCCAGTGGATGCTCTCTGCCACCTCCGTAGAAGATGCTCAAGGTCAAATACGCAGCAAACCACGGCAGGAGGAGCCACCTAATCTGGTCAAACCAGTGATACCTTTCGTGAATCTGGACACAAGGGTCATTCCAGACCTGCGGCTCATAGAAAATGAACGGCCAAATCGTCACAGCATGCACCCGTTCGGGGAACGGCCATGGGATTCGAGCCACCGTGATTTCGACTCTACCCTTATCGATGCGTATCAATAGCAACTCCCACCACAACTATACGCTGGGTTCTATTGCAGCGCCACTGTGTGGTGTCTAGACAAGCAGATGCGCTTGTGTCAACTCTGTGGCGGCACTATCGACGCGACTGACCAATTCCTTCAGTGCCGTTTTGCAGGTCGGCATCACTTCCACTCCATTCCATCTTCGCCGCGAACCCGTGCCTCTGGAGGCGAGTGCTCTCTGCGTTGCCCTTTATGACTGCAATACGTAAATGGCTACAACCGAGTAGACCACAGCGGTGGCTGCGACTTGCAGCGCGTGGAAAACTTCGTGGTATCCGAAAACACGCGGGAAGGGATCTGGCCAGCGGGTTGCATACGCCGCTCCACCGAGTGAGAATAGGATGCCACTAAGAACGAGCATGGCAAACGCCTCCCCAGGAAGCGCCGTCAAGAGTTCGGATATGGCCGCAATGCCGACCCAGCCGAGGGCGAGATATAAACCCACTCGAATCCAACGCGGTGGCGCTGGCGCGGCCAACGTGGTTATGAAGCCAACTAATGCCAGTCCGCCCACCACAGACATAACAGGGATACCCCAGGCATTACTCATGAGTTTGAGGGCGAACGGTGTATAAGTCCCTGCAATGAAAATAAAAATATTTGAGTGGTCCAGCCGCTTCATGACGCTCCGAAAGCGACGACCCATAGGGAGTACGTGGTAAGCCGCGCTGGTCGAGTATAGGATGACGAGGCTTGCGCCAAAGATCGCTCCACCAACCACCCCACGTGGTGAATCGGCGATGAACAGAAGGAGAAGCAACGCAAAGGGAGCCACGACCGCACCTGTTAGGTGCAGGTAGCCTCGAAGGACAGGAGTAGTGGTACCAGGAACCTGGGGGGCCATCATGGGCATCATACTACGGATTCCCTGTCCAACAGATGGGTCTGGTCCGTAATACAGGCTGAAAGTTTCCTGACTTGCTAAACGTGCCCTAACGGAAAATTAGACTCCACGGCTGACCCGTCAGCGTTCCCCTCCGGAATGAGCCGGAGCGTGGGAACGCTCCCTCTCAGCCTTTCCGATTGTAACTTTTCCCTGATAAGTGGTAAATTGAGCGCAGGAGAAAGTGCTCTAGACGGGATCCCCTGTGAAGATGACAAGCAGGTCAAGCAGGTAGGTCTAAAAGAACTTCCTCTTCGAACAGACAAGATCGTTCTGGTCACGTTAATGGTCTGCAGCAGACAAAACCATTTTTGTTAGTCAACTGGAGGAGCACGCGATAATGGCCAAGTCCAAGCCAAAGCGAGAAAAGCGGGAAGTGACAACCGAGGAATTCGTGCAGCGCATTAATCAAAAAGGAGGGAAGCGCAACGGGTTGAGGCGGAACTATGTGTGGCAAAAGCGGCGATACTGAAGTGGCCCTCCGTGGCCACTACACTGAATACTCGTGGGATCTCATTCGTCACTTCCGATCACCACTTCCAAGTCTAACTTTCCAAGAGGGCACTTTGGGCAAGTTTGCAGTCGGAATGTATTCGTGAGCCCTCTGGGTGTGACCCGCCCCCATTTATTGTACCAACTCTAGACTCAGAGTCGAGGGCCTTACCGGAAGGATCATGTCTCGCCTGCCGGGATTCTTTCCATGAAATCTCGAAGTAGAACGCGCGACTTCGGCCCGTGCATAAGACGAGTTGGGGGACAGCATAGAAGCATGGTGCGGGGATCGCATCGGCAAGTACCGATCAAGTGTCCTGTTTTCGCTTCATCAAGAGCGTAATCTGGACTCGCCAATGACCTGATCCACAGATATGCGTCTTTCTGGAAAGTGATAACAGCCCCTTTGGCGCGCACGAACCCGCGAATCAGCCCGTTGACGCGTTCGCTTTCACACACGCAGATTCTTTGAAAGGCACGGGCTCCGAAGAGTCTCCGAAGGCCAGCGACTCCTGACCACGGGCCACTGGCGCCACTTGGCATCGTGCAGAAGATGGCCAACCCTATCCTAAACGGGGATTCATAGCTCAGTTGGTACAGTGACTCCTTTCGTAGCTGGTTGCGCTCCTCAGGGGTGCTTTTCCGGTCCTCGTTCACATCCCATGGGAAAACAAGCAAGCTTGTTTCCTTGAGAGTTCTCCAGAAGCGATGCTCTTGCCTGGTTCCCTCGAATGCGAAAAACATTTCCGCGCATACTGACTGGGGAGCTGGATTGCCGAAAACCAGTAGAAGCGGCGGTCTCAAGTCTTCTTTGCCTGGGATGATGCACTCAGTGAGGTATTCAACCTTGTCACCTGCATAAGCCCGCGCGTGCGGCCGTTCAACTGGCAGAACTGCCAAACATCCTCTGGCCCCATCTCAGCGTTGCATGACAGACCATTTGCGGTGAAACGCCGTCTTTGAGTCTCGCGGGCGTTTGTCAATTGATGGACAGTATGCAGTCTAGACTCTGACAATATGACTAAATAAACTCCACACGGGCTTGACATTGTCAGGGCATGACCGTATAGTTGTCCGTGGAGGTTCACAATGGCAGAAGGGGACCGCTTCGAAAGGGCGTTCGGGGCTGGATGGCGCGGAGCCTATCGACGGGCGAGGAATGATGGTGTCCCTCCGGCAGAAGTCTCTGACAAGTTGATCACGGCTCTGGCGAGGACGCTCCGTGAGCAGGGTGGTGTTCCCGGCTTTAGAGAGGTGGAAGGCGCCGTTGGGAAAGCAGTGTGGATGTTATCGCTTCAGTCCAGTGGCGCAGGGGAAGAAGCGGCCATCTTGATCGAATCCTTCAACGAGCTTGATCGGATCGTCCGAGATAAGGATGGGCACCGGCATGCCAAGGTCGCAGCCGACGTCGCGAAGTCGCTGCTAGTTCAGCAGGGTGCTCTCGCCAACGGCCAGGGCATCTGGCCCATGACGACGCACCTTGCAGAAGACACGTGCACGGGCCTCGTTGAGCACTACTTCTTCGCTACTGCTCGGCAGAACCTGGTGGCCGAGGGCAAGGTCAGAGACCACGAGGCTGCCAGGCACTGGCAGCAGAGCGTTGAAGAGGTAATGCGACTCGCCCTACGGCAGATAGCGGAGCGGCTGACGAAAGACCCTCACTCTGAAGCCCTGCGGGCACCCAACCGTACCGTTAAACAGCAGTCAACCAGTGATCTCCTTAAAGAAGGGCTAGTCTCAAATGAGACGTCGAGCCGCAGTCTTGGCAGCCGTGGGAGATGAAGCAAATGCCGTACACGTACGACTTTGCCAGTAATTCCCAGCCGATGGAACTTGAGGGGCACTATTGGCTGAACGGAGAACGCCTTTCCCACGCATTTGGCGTCAAGCTCCCATCCCGTATGGCAGACTTGATGGATGTTGCCATGGCGGTCTACGCAGCAGATCGCAGCTCCCCGCGGGATTTCAATAAGGCGAACACCGGACAACGCCGTATCCATATCCGCTTGGCCGTTCGAGAGCCAGAGCTATGGGCAAGCGTTGACATATCTGAGCGGCTCAGAGAGTTGCTCTTCTGGCTGAGCCAGGATGTTTGGTCATTTGAGTTCGTAGGGCGGGAAGCAAGTCCCTGGCCAGCTGAATCTGTCCGTTTTCTATTTCCATGGCCTACTGAGCGTCCGGCTGAAGTCTCGCTTTTCAGCGGCGGCTTGGACTCCCTCGCTGGGTTCGCGGCGCGCGCCCAAGAGGGAACTGATCGGTCTTGTGTCTTAGTTTCCGGCTATACCAATGGCCGTCTAGCACATCATCAACAGGTGCAAGTCCGCGGGATCAGGGAGGCGTGGCACGATGGCGGCCTATGTCGAAGGGAAGTCCCCGAGATACGACACGTCGCCGTGCCATTCGGCATCCATAAACCCGTGGGACACTACGAGGAGAAAAGCCAGCGCACCCGTGCCCTAGTGTTCCTTACGTTTGGCGTGGTGGCCGCTTTGCAAGCGGACGCGGACACCTTGTGGGTTTATGAGAATGGGATTGGGGCGCTGAATCTACCCCTGAATGAAACCCAACTTGGCGTAGATAATTACAGAGGTGTTCATCCGGTGTCCTTAATAATGGCCAGAAAGCTCTTCGAACTGGTGCTAGAGCGGACGATTCATATATGGAATCCCTTCTTGTTCACTACCAAGGCTGAGATGTGCGCAGCGTTGCAGCCGACCGGGCTCGCTCACCTTGTGCGGGCGACAGTTTCTTGTGATGGCTTCGCACAGCGCATCGCGAACAAATCACAGTGCGGCTATTGCACCTCCTGCATACTGAGGCGTCAGTCTCTCTACTCCTCCGGTCTCGGAGGTTATGACCCATCCGCTGAATACCGCTATGACTTGCTGAATCGCCAGAGTTTGCTCACCCTCAGACAGATATACGGCCTCGAGTCTATGTGCGACCAGGCCGAGAAGCTAGCGCGCTGTTTGTCCTCTGACGCTCCCTGGCCAGCATTGGCTGCCTCGTTTCCACACCTCGCCAACGTTCGGGCTGCTCTCGTCGTGCACGACGGCATGAACCCTGAGGACGTCGAGACCCGCCTCATACGTGTGTATCGAGCATACGTTCAAGAGTGCGAGAGATTCCCGGTAAGTTACAGAATCGCGGCTTAGGAGTTACTTATGCAGCGGCATGTTCTTGAAACCATTGATCCAAGAGGCTTAGGTCAACGACTCCAAGAAGCCAGAAAAGCGAGAGGGCTCACGCAGCAAGATGCTGCTGACTCCTTAAGCGTGGCGCGGACGACTGTTACTGCGCTGGAAAAGGGAGAGCGCCGTATCCGTCCGGATGAGTTGATTCAGTTGGCCACGCTATACGGAAGAAACGTGAGCGATCTCGTCGGCCCCAGGGAGCTTACAGCAGAGTTTTCTGTGCAGTTCCGTACCGCCGTCGCGGGCGTTGGCTCTCAGCAGGCTAAGACGGAGCTTGAGCAAGGGCTCCAGGAATTCCAGCGTCTCTGCGAAGACTATCTGTACTTGGAAAGACTGAATGCTCTTCCGGTTACTCGAGCTTATCCACCCCAATATCCTTTCGAGGGTTTAGCTCCTGAAGAGGTTGCAGAAGACATGGCCTCATCTGAACGAAACAGGCTTGGCCTAGGCGACGGTCCTGTCCTCAATCTGAGGGAAACCCTCGAAAACGATGTTGGGCTCCGTATCTTTTATGTCTCACTGCCGTCTCGCGTGGCAGGCATATTCGCTTATACCGACGAATTGGGGGGATGTGTTGCCGCAAATGCTCTTCATCCTGAGGAGCGTCGGCGCTGGTCGTTGGCTCACGAGTATGGTCACTTCTTGACTAATCGCTTTCACCCAGAAATCTCCATCCTAGGTGCTTATGAGCGTGAGCCGGCGTCAGAGCGGTCTGCCGATGCCTTTGCCCGGTCCTTTCTAATGCCAGCTACTGGCCTGCGGCGGAGATTCAATGAGATGTCCCGCCTCTCCGGAGGTAACATCACGGCGGCAGAGGTTTGCCGGGTTGCCCACTTCTACTTCGTTTCTGTCCAAGCCATGATGTTGCGACTTGAGGAGCTACGTCTCCTCCCCAGTGGGACCTGGGAACGGTTGCGTGACCGAGGCTTCAAGGTTAGAGAGGCGCAGGAGCAACTTGGGTTGACCCCGCACCCTCACGCTGACCAGGCACTCCCTATCCGTTATCAGTTTTTGGCTGTCCGCGCGTATCAGGAGGCAGATCTCACTGAAGGTGAGTTGGTACGATTGCTGCGAGTCGATCGGGTGCAAGCACGGCGGGTAGTTCAGGCGCTAACTCATCCGCCGTATGTTTTAGATGAAGGGGAGGTTGCCACACTGTCATTGGACCTAGCGAGTAGTATCGGAAGACAAGATTCGTAGGTGAGCGTTCTATGACGCAATCTCCGGAGTCTCTTCTGTTGGACGCGAGCTGCCTTCTCAACCTTTACGCTACGGGCCGGTTGCGAGATATCGCGTTGGCGCAACCTTATCGGCTTGGGGTTGCAGACTACGTACTTGAGCGGGAAGCGCTGTACGTGTGGCGTTCGAGTTCAGGCGAGGGGCAGGAGGAACGACTGCTAGTAAACTTAACGCCCTTGATAGAGGGAGGCATCATCCAGGTGTTGCGCCTAGAGCAGCAAGAGGAAGAGGCCACATTTGTGAACCTAGCCTCCATGGTAGACGACGGTGAAGCGATAACGGCTGCATTAGCTGTACATCGTGGGTGTGCGATTGCTACCGACGATCGCAAGGCTCGTAGGGTTCTTGCAGAACACACTCCTATCGTTCCTCTAGTATCAACGCTTGAGCTGTTGAGACAGTGGGCTGAAGGGTCCTCTGTTGCCCAATCGGACCTGCACGCGGCGATGATCGCGATGCGATCAGGTGCAAGCTACGTTCCGGGAGAGCGCGACCCCTCTTATGAGTGGTGGCGATCGATCATAGGGGGGGGAGGCTAGCTAGCATGGCGGTGACCACTAGGACCTACAAGGACACACTGACCTCTGCTTCCTAGGTGTGGAAAATTTGACAAGAGCTCTTTGACGGCAGGGAACATACGGTGGTATTGACCTGCCCCCATTTATTGTACCAACTCTAGACTCAGAGTCGAGGAGCTTGCAGGAAGGACTGCTTGAGGAGCCGGAGGCCGATACCCCAGGGAGCTGTGCGGCCTTATGTGGTTGTATTCCTTACGCCAATCCTCTATCAGTACCTGCGCCTCCAGCAGTGTGTCAAACACCTCCC
>SDBU01006317.1_pt1 | contig 13975 bp, 20 predicted proteins | sample 2277071 | NCBI WGS metagenome assembly SDBU01 (sample SAMN10397929, study PRJNA504765) | marine sediment metagenome | isolation source: marine sediment core GS08_GC12, 126 cmbsf | place: Arctic Ocean: Gakkel Ridge, Loki's castle | collected 2008
CCAACAGGTATGTTTAATCTTTTTGAGGAATAATAAGCAGTAAGCCCCTTAGCTCTATCTTTTAAACATTCTTCCGCTAGGCTTATATCAGGCATATTCATTTTATCTGCTCCTCCTTAATATCTTTAGCCTCAATTCTAAATTCCTTTAAAGACAACTCCATTAACTCTATTGATAGTTCACCATCTACAACATCAACAGTATCAGAAATTCTAATCTTGGCTATTGCTTCCCCAATTCTAACTAAGGAATTAAATAATCTCTTAGAAGTATAAACTCCTGCACCATCACAATAAGGCTTAATTTTCAAATAAAATTCCTTAACCTTATCAAGAAACTCTTTAGTTAGTTTAGGTTTTAATCTCCTGGCATAGATTAGATATTTTCTTAAAAATTCATCATCTACTATTTGTTTATCATCTAAATAAGTTTCTGCCATATAATCTATTGCTTTTGCATTTTCTTCTTTTGTTGGGTTAATAGTAAAGATTAAGTCTTGCCTATCCTTAAAGAATAACTTAAAGAAATCTGGCAAATCTTCTGCTAAGTTATCAGAGGTAAACCTTCCCTCTCTAGGGTTACAGGCAAAAACAGTAGTTACAGGGCATTGAATAGTTGCCTGTATAGTTGCCTTTGATATTGTTATAGTTTCTTGTTCTAAAGGCTCTGCTAATTTTTGTAGTTCATCTTCCCCAAATTTATCCGCTTCATCAATATTTGCTACTCCACCTTTAGCCATAGGTAAAGCCCCCGCTTCCAAAGTCCAACCTTTAAGGAAATCATCTTTGACAACAGCAGCAGTTAGCCCAACACCACTAGAAGAAGAACCACATATATACCTCGACTTGGGTAGAATTGAAGAGTTGTATTTAAATAATACACTCTTAGATTCTCCAGGTGGGGATATTACAGAAAAGTTAAAATGCCCTCTAACTGAAACCTTACCCATCTGTTTTCTAACTCCCTCAACATTTGAAAGAATTAGGGCTTTTTTAACATTTGAATTTCCATAAATAAAGGGGCAATATTTTTTAGTTAATTCATCCAAAACCTTTTCTTTGTGAAGTTTAGCAAAGGCTTTTATTTCTTTAATATCCTTTTCAGAAATGTTAATCTCTTTTTCTTCTTCAATAGTTTCTATACTATTTGCCTCTAACATTAAATCAAATCTTGTTGATTTACTACCTGTTCTCAAAATGATAGGCACTTCTTTTATAATCCCATTAACCTTTAATGCGTTTCCTGGAAGGGTTTTATCTTCGTTTTCTGTGGTGGTTAGATCATCTTTGAGGAATATGTTTAGCCTCTTAGATTTTAAATGTTCTATCTGGCTTTCATTCTCTTCCAGAACTAAACCCTGCACATCTACAAGTTCTTTACTTACTAAAATAAACTTCCCCTTTCTACCACAACCACACCTAGAAGGTTCTTTAAAATTAGTATCTAATTGTAAAACATTTAGGATATTACCACAACTAGGACACTCAAATTCTGCTGCTGTTACTTGTGGTCTTACATCTGATTGTTGTCTTACTGTTCCCTCTACCGACCAAAGCTTATCAAGGTGTTTACTCCTTAGTTCTGATATTTGAAGTTCCTGGCTTTTTGGGAGGTTGATAAATCTAACTTTTACATTATTTCCATTCTCTAAGTCTAACTGTTCTAAGCCTAACTCCATAGCTTTAATTGTTTCTTCTGGCTGTTCTAAAAGTAATTCTGCAAAAGAAGGATTAAATTTACTAAATTCATTAAAATCTATAACAAGAACCTTTTTATCCTTTCTTAGATTATCTGTTAAGATTGTTAGATAATTCTTTTCTATAAACTCTTTGGATTTTTGTATTTGGTCTTGTGCGTTTAGTCTTTCTTCTTCTGCCATTCTTCTTTCTGTTTTTACCCTTTGGTGTTCTTCATAGATTGAAGTTAAATATTTTATTCCTTCTTCTGTTATCTTGTATTTCTTAATCTTGCCTTCTTGCTCTATTAATTCTATAAACCCTTTTGGAATTAACCCAGTATTCCTATCAACCCTATGAACTGCTAATGATACAACAGATAAAGAAATATGTAAACTATCTGAAATGTTCTTTATTGTATTAATATTAATAAACTTAATTAGTATCTTATCTTCTGTGGTTAAGTTGGTTAAGTTGTTTAAGTTGGTTAAGTTGGTTAAGTTAGTGGTTAAGTTGGTTAAGTCATTTCTCGTCTGTTGGTTTTCCAACTTAACCAGTTTTCCATCATCCACACTAGCCCCATCTTGAGCCTTTTCTTGTTGAGGTAATGGTTTTATAGGTTCTTCCCCATTATCTTCCAAATTTGGGGTTTGTGCTGCTTCCTGTGTGCCTTCTGTTGTCATTATAAACCACCCCTTAACTCTTCCATCTGTTTTACTAATGACATAGGGAAACCAAATCTGATTCCATCCCTATCATCAAAAGAAATAACTCCATCCTTAATTATAATTTTAGAAGCAGTATAAATTAAACGGTGATTATCTTTTAGAATTTCTATCCTTGCTCTTTTCCCATCCCAATTCCCATCCATTTTTTAAAACCTCTGTTACATTTTAATACCTTTTTTTTCTTTAATTTTATTTATCTTCTTCAACATTTCAGAATCCCCAAAATATTCTTCTTTCAATTCCTTAACTGCTTCATCAAAAGCCTCATTTTTTATTTTTTGAACATCCATTTTTAATATTTTAGAAGTATAGAGGGTATATTATATGTTGTAAATTGAGAGGGTTATAGACGATAAACTACCTAAAAAAACACTAAGAAATAAGAAAAAACAATTAAATTATTTTAAAAATTAATGATTTTCTAAAATCTTTTCCTTCACTTTCTCCTTAGTTTTTGCTGCTATTACTGCCTCATTAATAACTTGCCCTATTGGTTGAAAATGTTTTACCTTTTCCTTCACCACATTTTTTAGTAGTTCTTTTGGTATTTCATCAGGATTTCCTAAATTATTATTCAAAACTATTTTAAAAATATCTTCATAAGAGAAGCCCATTTCTGTATTCTTTATAGCTTTAATTATTTGTTCTTTCTTGGATAATAATAATTTTTTAAGGTTAGGGGTAAAAAGCACTTTATACATCTTACTAAATTCATACCCCTTATCTGTTTTTTGTATATCACCCCATTCTTTGCTAAGCATATCTTGTAATGCTGCCCTATAAGGTATTGAGTTTGTTTCTCCATTCGGCATACAATCTTTTAACTTATTAAAACAATCACACTCCAACAATCTAAACATAATTCTAAGATGGTAAACTTTTATTTTTTTATTCATTTTTTACCCCCATTTCATTTTTGAATTGTTTTTTAAATTCTTCTTTGAAATAGTTTTTAAGTTCTACGGATTGCTGTTTCATCTGTTCTTTTAGTTCTGTTAATTCTTTATCCTTCCCCCTATCCATTTCCATAGCTTTCTTTATAGATAATGGGCTTCCGCATTTCTCACATATCTCGGCTTTTGGAATATTAACAGTATCACATTTAGAACATCTAACATTTATATCTATGTTTCTTTTTGTTTTATCTATGCCATAACTCTTGCTTAATCTTGCTATGCTTCCGCTTGTGTCCATTCGCCCATAGGTGTTGGTGTAAAATTCAACCGAATGCCCGAACTTCTTAGCTGCTTCTTCTAGTGGTATGTTGTCTAGTTTAGAAATTAAACAGGCACTATGGCGTAAGTTATAGAAATCTAAGGGCTTCTTTAATTTAATCTTATCCCCTATATCCCTAACCCTTTTGATTAATGCGGGATAGTTATACCTAGTAATATTATCCCTTTCAGAAATCCATAATGGATCATTCGGCTTTTGAGTTGGATGGTTTTGTAACCACCGCACTAGATAAGGAACTGCCCTAAACAAAATAACGGTTCTACTCCCTGTCTTTCCATCCTTAACATTAGCTACAATAAAATCCTTCTTTATCTCAACATCACCATAGTTTAAATCAATAAGTTCAGAAGGCCTAAACCCCCCATCTAGTTGAGTTAAGATAACTGCCTTCATTTGAATACTAGGCGTTGCCTTTGATAGTTCTATGCCTTCTTCCCACTTAATCATATCCTTTGGTTCTAGCTTTCTTTTCTGTGCTTCCTTTGATATGTTCTGAATGTTCTTAAAGCCCTTTGGCTTAATACCATCATTAATTTTTGTTGCTAGGGTTTGGCTTATGTTTACAACGGTAGAATAATAGTTTATGCTTAAATCCTTCTCTAGCTTATTAAAGATTTTATCCATTATCTCGGGGCTGTGCATATCTTCTTTTATGTTCTTAGTGTTCTCTAGTAGTCGGTGTATATGCTTAAAGAATATCTCTCTCCTGGCATAACTTACCCTAAGCCCCTTTCGTTTGCCTTTCCTTACTTTCCAACCCTCTAAGAAGTCTTTAACTGCTGCTTTATTCTCTTTTGATACTTTGGGGTTATTAAAAAAGTTCTTTTCCGATACTTCCGCTTTATGTTTATAATCTACTATTGGCATTTTTACCTACCTCTTTTTTTTAATGCTGCTATCTCTTTATCAACTTCTTCTTCACTAGCTCCTGTATTACCTAATCTTTTTCTTAATTCTTGTTCTTCTTTTAAATTCATTTTGGTTGCCTCCATATAGGGATTTAGAAGTAAAGCTACTATATAAAGGTATCGGTGGGATTACAACCTTTAGTTGTATGTTCATTGGGGGCATAAAAGGAAAGGTTATAATCCCCTATTCACTCATAGGGGATATATACTTTTTCTCCTTAAAGATTTTAAAAACCATTCATACCATATCTCAAGTTGGACAGGTTTATAGTCTATAAAGTTTCATATGACAAAATAGACCACTAGCAGAAATTTAATCTTAAAACAGAAAGATTTTATTTAATTTACCCTTTATAAATCTATGTAACGGGCTGTAACAGGGTGTTTACACGAATTTATATATACCCTACTTCTAATAAGGTAATATGAAATTCGAGGACTACTTCAAATTCAGGCAGAAGAAAGATAGGTTATACGTTGAGTTCTTATATTCTAAGAAGATTGAATTGTTGAAAAAGAAAAAGGAAAAGAAGAGGCAGAAATAATGGTATATGAAGCTAGAACACAGCTTACAGCAGCAGAACGAGCAAGAGGCTATACAAGTGTTAGATTAATTGCCAAAGGAACGGTAGTCAGAAAAACAGGCGAGGTAAGACGTTATCATTACGTTGATCCTAAGACAGGACAACCAACAGGCGGAACATTATCCGCAGGAACTTTAGAGCGTTCACAAATTGGTGGTGGTGGTTTTGAAGGTGTGTTATATCGTCAAGTTGCAGCACAGATACCAGAAGCTCAAAGACAGCAAGAACTAATACTAAGAAAAGAAAAAGAAGCAAGGGCAGAAAGAAAAGCCGAAGAGACAAGAAAGATTCTTGAAAGACAGGCTAAAGAAAGAGGAATAGCCGAACCGACAGAAGAAATAAAAGTAAGGGAAGAAAGCCAAAGGGAAAAGGTTGCTAAACTTATCATAGCAGAACAACGAGCAAAAGGAACACCAGCAGAAGCCCTATTCAGACAAAGAAGAATGGAAGAACAGGCTAAACTAGGAAAGCTAGAAAAAGAAAAAGCTGTTTTGGTTCAGTTTACAACAGCAGCAGGTAGGGCAAGGGTAGATGTTCAGGTTGAACCTAAGAAACTTTTAGAACAGGAAGAATTATTAAGGCGAATTGAAGCAGAAGAAAAAGAAGAAGTTAAGATATTAGAAGCACCCCCAACAGCACCAGAATTAGCAGAACAGTTGGCGGCTAAACAAATTCAACAAACAATATCTGGATTAGGTGGAGTTGATATATCCCGTTTTTTAACACCATTACCCATAAGTGAAATTACAGCAGCACCAGAGCCAGAAGGCTTTTTTGAAACATTAGCAGACAAAATGAGCAGGTTACAATATGAAGCACAAAAAGAAGAAGGGATTAAAAGACAAGCCCTATTTTTTGGTGCAGCAGGTTTAGGTGTTGTTTCTGGTGTTGCTTATCCAATCATCCACCCAATAGAATTTATAAAAGGAACAGTTAGGATGGTTACAGAACCAGTAAAAACATTCGGGGCAATAGGAACAGAATTACAACAAAGACCAGCAGGATTAATAGGGCAGGTAATCGGCACATCATTACTTTTTAAAGGGATTAGTAAAATTGTTAAAGTTGCAAGTCCATCATTTAAAACAAAATTTAAAAAAATAATAACTGAATATAAAAAAGGTACAATATCACAACCAACAGTTAAACAAAGATTAAAAGATATGTATGAAGGTGCTGTTAATAAATACGAAAAAGCAATAGCAAAAAAGAAATATATTGAGATGGGTGGAAAAGCAAGTGATTTAGTTGAAGGGAGAATTATAATTGAAGAACCATCAGGGATTAGAGTAGTTAGAACTAAGCCAGAAATACCATCACCTAAAATAAAAGAACCTATTACAACTATGATTGGAAAAGATATAATAACAGAAATTCTAAAACCAGAACCACCCATAACTTTACAGAGATTAGATATTACTGGAGCTGTACCTGTTTTTACTAAAGGATTAGATGTTCCAGTTCTCTTTAAAGAAGTAGGGAAAGAGATACAACCCAAATTACTACCAGAAGAAGCAACATTAGTTGTTTATGATACTGTAACCCATAAAGTAAAGTTATTAGGCAGGGAAGATATAAGAACACAGGGCGGTGGGTGGTTAGGGGAAAAAAAGATTTTCTTTAAAGATAATGGTCAATTTGTAGAATCTGAAAGGTTCAAAGTTATTAAAGAAATTTCTCCACAGGCAGAGGTATTTAGAAAACAATTAATATTAACTGGTGCATTAGAGCCAGTAGTTAAAGTTATTGATACAGCAAAGCAAACAACAATTCTGGATTTATTTAAAAAAGCAGGGAAAAAAGAATTAACCACCGCAGAAGTTATAAAATACTTAGGTAAAGAAAAATATGATGAACTTATGAGATTAAGAGAAGAGAAAATAACCGAAAAGCCAAAACCAATAAGGTTTGTAACAAAAAGACCAACTCCTAGAGAGATTGAAAGAAGAGCAGGTAGGCAAGTTTTAATTCAAAGATTAGGAATGCCAACACGAGCAGCTATGGCTAGATACCCATTCATACAACCAGAATTATTAAGGGGTGCTGTTAGAGTAGAGCCAATTTTCAGAAGAGTAGCCGAAAGGTTTGGGGCTAGACCATTACAAAGAGTTATGCCTAGAGGAGTTGCTAGGGCAAGGAAAGCAGCTTTACTTTCTATGGTTACACCAACTAGGGCAGGTGCAACACGAACAGCCTTATCATTAGGTTTACTATCCACTCAAGAACAATCAAGATTACAAGAACAGCTCAAGATACAAGAACGAGTAAACATACAGGAGCAATCAAAAATAGAAGAACAACTAAAAGCAACTGAAAGTATTGGAATGCAAGAGCAACTCAAGATACAAGAGCAACTCAAGATACAGGAACAATTACAAATACAGGGGCAGCTTCAAATCTTAGAACGAATGACAGTAACAGAACAATTAGTGATACCAAAACAAATAGGAGTAACTACACCAGTACCAGTACCAATAATGGGAGTTCCACCACCACCCAAAATTATACTACCACCAAAAGAAAAAGGGGTTATAAGATTTGTAACAAAACCCCCAAAAGAAAAAGGGTATGATGTTATGGTTCGGGAAGGAGAACGAAGGCAAGATAAATTTAAACGAGTAGCTAAAAATCTACCAAGATATAAGGCTTTACGAAAAGGGCGGGATATTACAGATTCTTATATTGAGGCAACTTATAGAATTAAAAAATCAGGAAGGATGGCAACAGAGCAAGATGATTTTAACCCACCAAACCTAGATAAGTTTCGGCGACCAGTAGCTAAAAGCAAATTGCCTAGAGATTCTTTAATTGAAAAAGCAAGGCATAGGCTAGATTCACTCAAAGAGAAACAGCAGCTAAGCTATTTTAGAGAACAGGCACTAAGAAAGAAACAGGCACTACAAACTCAAATAGGTTTTATCAAGACCGAAAAGAAAAAGCAAACATTACAAGGAAGAAAACAAGAACTAATTAGTATGATAGCAACAACAAAAGCACAACAACAATTTAATTTCATTTCTTCTTCTAAAAGCAAAAAGAAAAGTAAAAGAAAATCAAGTGGGGGATTTTCAGGATGGTTGAGGTAGATATAGAAGTTCTAAGGGCATTAATTAGAAAAGAGCAGAAAAAAAAGGTTTTGAAATCTGAGATTTCCAGAAAGAAGAAAGTTAAACATATATTTATCAGATAAAATGAAAAAAATCAAACTATTAAAAAACAAGAAGGCACAGCAGATTTTTGTTAGTATGATGGTAAGTATCATAATTCTTATCACTTTGATAATCATAGTTTCTCCTCTAAAAACTGAAACTCAAAAGGCAATAAATGGATCATACTCTGGAAATTTAAGCACAAGTAACACCGCAATTTCTATACCAAATAAAGCCGCAGTTATAATTATTGATTTGAGTTTATTCTATTTTGTAGCCATTTTAGTTGCTTGTTCGATAGCTTACATTTCAGGGCGAAATTCCTTTGTAGGAATAATTACGTCAATAATGATGTTTATGATTGTGAGTGCTTTAATCAATCCCCTAAAAACCCTGATTGTTCTGGGGAGAGATGCAGCACATTTAGATTGTGCAAATGCAACGATAGGAATAGGAGCTAGGTTATCGTGCATATTCTTAGACGTTTGGCTTTTTGTTTTTGTGGTTACCTGCCTTTTTGTAGCTGCCACTTATATATTTATAAAAACAGTTCCAAAAAAATGAGAATATCAAAATCTGGAAAACCGTATGGATTTAAGAAAGGAAAAATAGGTTATTGGAAAAGCAAAACTTTTTCTAAAAAACATAGAGAAAATATGAGTTTAGCCCATAGTACACCCGAACTTAAAAAACAATCTTCTATAATATGCAGTAAGACTATGAAGGGGAATAACCACTATAAAGATTTTCTGAGAAAATTAACCCCTGAAAATCAAAGGCTATGGAAAAAAGAGAATGGAATAAAAATAAGTTTGTGGTATGAAAATAATCCTGAGTATGTTGAGAAACTCAGAGCAAGAATGTGGGGTAATGTTTATGTTCAGGAACATTTAGCTAAACACCCTATTTGGAAAAAACCAGATTGGAATCGGTATGTACCATTTCGAAGTGTGCCTGAGTTTATAGACATTCCAAAAACTCCTTTAAGTGTAATAGGGCAAGTTAATTATTTCACTCAAGGAACAATAGGTGTAGGTGGTTTGCTTTAAGTTGTTATCATATCCTTCACCAGAGGCTTTCCCCTTTTCTATCCAAAGGGGTTTTCCCTCTGGTTTATAATCACAAAGTTTTTAAGTATCAGAAGAGATAGGATTAATATGAAAAAGTTAATAATCAAAATTGTTAAAGGAATTGTTTTTGGATTCTATACCATAGGTTGTATTAATCAAATATTTATAATAGTATCAGAAGCAGGTAATTATCCTTATGGTGCAACAGGGCAAGTAATAGGAACTTTATTATTTCTATTATTACTTTGGTATTTACTTTACAAATGCCAATATAAATGGATTAAAAAACTATTTAGAAAACCGATTATAAATTCTCACGATTAACCCCCCCTTATCGTGCATAGTAGCCAAAAGAATCGAATTTGATGTTTATTTGTCGTCGGAGAAATAGGGGTGTTATTTTTTAGCTGTTTCTCTTTCTTTCCAATAATTTACAAGAACTTCAACAAATTCACCCTGACTTATACCTTCTTTCAAAATCCTATCTATCTTTTTTGTTTCTTTGCCTTCTTCAATTAGTTTCTTACTATATATTGGCATAAGCCTAACTATTTCTTTCTTTGTTTCTGGTGCTACCCGTATTTGGTCTGTGTTCATAGTAAAATAATGTTCGACTAATGATTAAATACCGAACACTTACCTTTAATCCATATATGATTTAATTGGGGTTATGTTCGGTTTATTGGTTGTTTACCTAGTGTTAGCTCCGAAGAGTGAACGCTGGTAGCCACGCTGAATCTTCGGATTCAGCGTGGGTAATATGAATCTCTGGATTTATATTATGTATTCTCAAAAGCCCTCTTTAAGTTTGGAGGATTCTCTGATGGCTTTACTGTTGAGTGGTGTCTACATTCATATGAACCTTTTTCAAACATTCTCAAAAGCTCTCTTTAAGTTTGCAGGGTTGGTATGAACATAAATATCGGTTGTGCTTATCCTTGCGTGTCCTAGTAAGTCTTTAATGTATCTTATGTCTATGTTCTTCTCATTCAGATAATAAGTTGCCCCACTATGCCTAAGAGTATGTGGGTGAATGTCTTTGCCTATGGCTTTCTCTGCGTGTCTTTTAATACTTCTCTCCAAAGCCCTAACCCCAATTCCAATAGGTATGTATCTAAGATAGTGCTTTGTCTTTTCCATTATTGGTATATCCCTATCTTTGTTTCCTTTGGCTTGTTTGATATGCAGAAAGCCCCTAGCCATATCAATATCTTCTTTACGCAGTTTACATATCTCACTAACCCTAAGACATTCATAGAACCCTAGAATGTATGCAGCCTTATGGGTTTTCTTTCTAACTATCTTTATGATCCTTAATAGTTCTTCTTCGCTTATTGTATCTGGTATCTTTCTCATTTCTTCTTAGCTTCTGCTATCCCCATCTTTAATTACTTTAAAATCTAATTGGTCTAATATCTTAAAGAAACCATTAGAGACTTCATTCCATCTTCTGAATACTTTAGAATCGTATGCTAATTTTGGTTGTGATTCTTTTTGTTTAGTTAAGTATTTTCTTTTAACCTTATCCCAATTCATATCTTGTTGTTTAATTAACTCTTGTATCTGTGGGCATTTTATAGCAAAGTTCCTAGCATAACTAATATTTCTTTCACAAATAGTTATACCTATTTCATCAAGTTTTTTGATTAATTGTTTTGCACTATCAGCAAAAGAAATAAATTTACCGCTCGCACGTGCGTGCGAATGGCTAATTTCTCCTCGAGCTTTTGGATTTCCATATTCTTTATTTAATCGTTTACCAAGTTCCCAATAATACATCATAGTTTCAATTCTAGCCCTTTCATAATACTTAGCATAGAGTTTTACAATATCTGCAATCAGTTTTTTATCTGGTTCTGTTTTAATTATTTCTTTTTCTTTTGGTTTTTCTATCTTAACAATCTCCGATACTTTGGACGCTTCGGACGCTTTATTTCTTAACTCTAATTCTTGCAGCTTCTTTTCCATAAACTCAATGGTTTCATCAACTTCTTTCATCTTGATTGCCTCCCTTCTATTGATTGTTTGATATAAGTATCATTTTTTCAAAACAACACAATACCAACTTAACTTAATACCCACGTTGAATGTTCATACATACCAAATACCTTTAGCAAACCAATGATTTCCTAGGGAAAAAGCCCTTATAAGGTCATATAGGTAAAATAAACCATAAATTTATTCGCTTCCCACCTCAACTACCTTTACTGAATTGATTTCATACCTAATTATCCTAGCACCTTCCTTAACTGGTTCGATAACCTCTTCGTTATGCTTAATCTTTATATTGATAAGTTCTATATGGTCTCTAAGGCTCTGAGGTATTATTTTGAACTCTTTAACCATAGTTTTTAAGTTACCATCCCGTTTAATGAAGTTATATACATCCTGTTGTCTTGTTGTTAATGGTTTGGGCTTTGATTCACCCTCTTCTTTATTCAACTCCTTAGTAATCTTTATATTCAAATCCTCAGTAAACTTATTTTTCTTTTCCTCATAGGCTTTAATCAAATCTTTAGAAGGAAGTTTAACACTTACTGATTTTAAGGGGAATGTTCCTTTACCTTTGATAGCTACCCTTAAATATTTTTGATAAATCTTTCCTGTTGATTGATTAGTTTGCAAAAGAAGAGGTTTTAACTTACAAAGTTGTAATTTTTGATTGATATGTATAGTTTCCATCCGACAATGGAATAATTTTCTGCAACTGGCATTAATATATGAGAAGTGGGGGCTAGTCATAAAGAGTATGAAATTTCTGTGCCTGAATGTCTGTAAAACGTAGTTCAACATTTTGGATTGCATACTTCTGTAATCGAGATGTGAATGGCTGACCTGAATTTCGTCATAGACGAGAACAGCACCCTTTTTTTTTAGTTTTTTTGTTATTCCGTTTATCAGATTCATAAATTCTTTCGGTTGGAAACAAACATTATCAACATCAAAGGTTTCATCTAAAACTTCCCCCTCTCTTAATGCACTATAGGATTTTCCACTTCCTGTACTTCCTGTTATTGCAGCAACAAAGTTACGATTAGTTTGTACTCTCCTGTCAATGTAACTATTAAAAAAGCCTTTGCCTGTTCTAGTAACAAAAGCCATTATTATTAATAAATATAACAAAAAAAACATTTTAGATAACCTCATCAGCAATATCTTTACCTTTAAGATAATCTTTTCGTTTTAGAAAACAACATAAAGCCCTGAATAGTTTTCTATTAATCTTAACTCGTTGCCTTCTGTAAGAAAGTCTGTTATCTATATTGCCGAATGTTCTTTTTTCTTCTTGTTCTAATTCTTCCCCTTCTTCCGGAGTTTTATCTTCCCTATCTTTCTCTTTGGTAATTGTATTATCCTTAAACGCTGCTTTTAATTCTTTTACTAACTTTTCCCCATCACTCTTCATCTCTTTATCAAAATGAGGGAATAGAATGTCATAAAATCCTTCGATTGCATTAGAATAGACTTCTCTTGTATCTGGAACGTATGTTTTGATAGGATCATTTCTTTGTGGATTAGGGTTTGCCCTTTCTTCCCAAAAGCCACCCCTAAATTCACAAGAAGAAAAAGTTAATATCTTTTTTAGATGGCTTAATACAATCTCCCTAAATGTTAATCTTTCTTTTCCACCAGTTCTTGTTTCTGCGTCTATGAATTGTACTTCGTTATCTTCGTCTGCCATTTTACATCAAATCCTCTTTTCCTACTCTCTCTTTTTCTTCTTTTTTTAGCTGTATTATTTCCTTATCAATCTTTTCTTCACTAGCCCCTGTACTACTCAAATATTTTCTTAATTCTTTTTCTTCTTTAACTTCCATTTTAATCGCCTCACATATATTCGTCTGGTTCTTTCTCTTTCTTTTTAAGTCTTTCAATCTCTTTATCTATTGCTTCTGATTTTATCCCTGCTTCACTCAACTCTTTTCTTACATCTTTTTCTTCCTTAGCTTCCATTTTTATCATCTCCATCCTTTAAGGATTATAATTTATTCTGCCTCATCCATTCTTTGTAATTCTAAAACTCCTTGTAGTATATTGTCGGGTAGTTGTTTTTTAACATTCCATTCTTCATTTATTTGATATTTCAAAGCCCCACAACCACCACATTTATTTTCTTTGTTTGTGTCTAACAAACCATTATCTAAATAATTCACTTTTACCATAGTTCCACACAAACTACATTTTTCTTTTTTTTCCATTCTCATCATCTCCATTCTTTTCAGAATTATTAATCCCTAAAATTTTCCTTATCTTTTTTTCTGGAATATGTGCTAATTCTGATATACTTTCTATGCTGTAGCCTATATCAAAATACATTTTCTTAATGTGATATGTGTTTGTTGGTCTTACCATTTTTCTTTTTTCTCCACTTCCTTTAAATGTTCCATCTTTCATCCGATTGTCAAACTGTTTGACAGTCGGTACTTTACTTTGTAACCATCCACATCTCATCCATCCTTAGCCACCTTTGAAAAGAGAATTAAAATCTTCTTTGAGGGATTCCCTTATTGTTTCTTCAATTACACCAACAGGTATGTTTAATCTTTTTGAGGAATAATAAGCAGTAAGCCCCTTAGCTCTATCTTTTAAACATTCTTCCGCTAGGCTTATATCAGGCATATTC
>SDBU01006318.1_pt1 | contig 13974 bp, 12 predicted proteins | sample 2277071 | NCBI WGS metagenome assembly SDBU01 (sample SAMN10397929, study PRJNA504765) | marine sediment metagenome | isolation source: marine sediment core GS08_GC12, 126 cmbsf | place: Arctic Ocean: Gakkel Ridge, Loki's castle | collected 2008
GGGATATTCTTGATAATTTCGCGGGAACCTATAGTCCTAAACGTGGTGCCAGGAGGAGGTTGATTAGATAAAGGAGGGTTGTCGAGGAGATATAAATCTCTGAATAAAGTTTTTCCCTCTTCTGTAGAGGGGGAGGGGGTAGGTTTTAAAATGAAACGCAGTAAATTACTCGGCTTTGTGGCAGCTATGGTTATTTCCCTGCTGGTAATAGCTATACCCGCCAGGCCGGCGCAGGCACAGGCTACGGTAAATGTATTTCCCACTACCGGCCCGGTGGGGACAACGGTATTCCTTAATGGCACAGGTTTTACGGCTGGACAAACTTACTCGATAACTTTTGGCTATGGCAGTGCTTTCGCACAGCTTGTTGTGCCCACGACTGGTATTCTTAGCACTACCTTTTCGGCAAGCTTCAGTGTTCCCTCTATCCCCCGGGGCTCATATACTATTCAGACAATAACCACGCCGGGGAATTTTTCTACACTTTTTACGATAACACCAAAGATTACGCTGGTCGGGGCTACCTCGGGTTATGTCGGCGACCAGGTTACCGTTAGTGGCAGCGGGTTTAGCGCTAGCTCAACTGTAGACATCTACTTTGATGCTAACAGTGCCGGTACTGTTACTTCTACCAGTAATGGTACCTTTACTAGTGCCACCGTTACCGTTCCGGAGAGCTACCGGGGCAGTCATACGGTAAAGGGAAGAGACACCGCCGGCTTTTCTTCTGTGGTCAGCTTTACCACTTTACAAAAGATAACTGTTGCCCCCACCTCAGGGGCGGTTGGTGACCAGATTACGATTAGTGGTACCGGCTTTACTGCCAGTTCAAATATAACCTTCTACATGGACAATGTCATTGTTACTACCGATGCCACCACTACCAATGCCAGTGGCAGTTTTACCAATAATACCTTCGTCATTCCCTCCAGTTCCCAAGGCAGCCATATTATAAAAGCTGAGGATGGCGGCGGTTATTCGTCTACCGGCACTTTGACTATCGGGCATAAAATGGCCATCACCCCTACCTTGGGGATTTCAGGTACTACCGTGACGGTTACTGGTAGTGGGTTTAGTGCTAACGCTTCCATAACCATCAAATTTAATGGCGTTCCCGTCACCACCAATCCGGCAACAATTTCTGCTGATACTACCGGCAGTTTCACGGGCAGTTTCAATGTGCCGGTTGGTCTCGCTGGTATCTATCCAGTAGAGGTTACTGATGGCACCAATAGCGCTAGTGCTGATTTCGAGTCTACGACTGATGCCACCATCAGTCAGATGACAAGTGCAGGTTCACCCGGGTATGTCGGCATGGAGCTTACTATTAGCGGTACCGGTTTTAAGCCTGATGCCACCGTTACCATCACCTATACCACTGAACCGGTTGTGTTAGCTACGGTCCCCACTGATGGGAGTGGAAATTTCTCGGTTACAGTTACTATTCCGCCCAGTATTGGTGGAGAGCATACCATAGTCGTTACTGATGACCATACTACCAAGAATTTTACCTTTGTCATGGAATCGGAGGTACCACCAGTACCAGCACCGTTATTACCCGAAATGGGTATTAAAGCAGAACAACCGGTGTACTTTGACTGGGGTGATGTTGCCGACACCAGTGGTGTAACCTACACCCTTCAGGTAGCTACTGATGAGGACTTCACTGAGGACTCCATAGTGCTGGAGAAAAAAGGACTCGCCGACACTGAATATACCGTCACTGAGGAGGAAAAGCTGCCACCGGTGAAAGAGGAAGCCCCCTATCACTGGCGGGTTCGGGCTATAGATGGTGCCTCTAATGCGAGTAATTGGACCGGCGCCGGGTCATTCTATGTCGGTTTTCTCTGGCCGAAACTGGGGGGGTGGCTGCTATATTTGCTAATGGGAATCGGCGGCTTGCTCCTCTTGGCTCTTGGCTTCTGGCTGGGCCGGAGAACCGCCTATTATTAAAGATTACGGGTATCTTCGCTCCTATCCCTCTCTTAAGCACTTGGGGAGCTCCCTCTGGCCCCGCGGGGCGAATACTGGTTGGCGGCTTCAACCAGCAGGGACAGGCTCATCAGGAAATCGTCATGTCCCTGTGACGGGTCAACGTAGAAATTCATCGTCTGGCTGGGCCGATACTGGCTCTTTGCCCTCTCCATCTCAAACCAGAACTCCTGGTATTCGCCTGAGCCATCCCCGGTATACATCTTGAGCCGACCCGAGTTAATGGCGGCTAACAGGTTAAAGCCTAACCCCGATTTTGACGGCTGGGTAAAGGTAAACGGAGAAACTCTGGCGCCGAGCGACTGTCTAAGAAAGGAGCTCACCGGCTGACCAATCCCGGTAGCATCAACCACTATCTTCTTGCATTTCCAGACGTTTTTGAGGATATCCACCAGCTGGGGATAGAGCTCGGTGTGCTTACGGCCGGTCCACCAGTAGTGCTCCACCACCTTGATCCCGGGCTGTTTAACCACCTCATCGCAGAGCGAGAAGTCTAGCTCACCAATGGTCACCACGGTAGAATCCTGGCGCGGTTTCACTGCTCTGAGGCGGGCTCCTGCCTCTGCTTCGACCTCTCCCGCCAGGTCAATGCCGGCGAGGTAGGTCTTACCCGGCTCGGGCTGATGCCTCCGTGAGTGGTTTCCCTGGAGTTGAGCTCGGTGCGAGAAGCTGAGGAAGCCGCCACCACCATGTATCGGTAAAAGCTGGTACTGGGTTAAAAAGAGGGGGTGGTTTTCCCCCAGACGCTCCCGCTCAGCTTCAACATAAGCCAGATAATCGGGGTTGTGCTTGGCGATTTCCTGCCAATCATACCGGAAGTGGCGTTTAACCCCGCTAAGCCTTTCCAGTTCCAGGTTTGTCTGCTTAACTTCCTCAAGTAGGGTAGCATCATCCCAGGTAGTGCCATAGTGAACGGTGGTAACATTAGTGGTTGCCCCCATCGGCTTGAACTCCTTGGTATATTTCTCTTTGCTGACATCCTGAGATTCGTCTATTTCCAGCAGAATATGGGCCGTGTTCCCCACCACATTAGCCGACTCATCAGCGGACAGGAATATCGCCCGGGCATTACCCAGCCTGATGATGTAGCCTAGCTCGGCTATCCAGATGCTATTAAAACCAGCCTCGTTTAGCCTGTCCTTCAGTCGCATCATAGAGATGACCGTCTGGGGCTTGAAGGTAGGGGCGCACTTAACCAGGTTCTGTGGCTTGGCCATAAAGAGGGTTAGCAGTAGAAGCTCAAGCTGAGCTGACAGCTCGTTCTTGCCTCCCTGGCGGGCAATTTCAACGGAGAAGGTGAGCCCCTTCTTGCCGAAAACACTATCCAGTATCGCCAGTGCCACTTCTCGTTGATACGGGCGGAGTCTATTTATCTTAATCCTCCGGCTATTATTTGTTGAGGGCAGCACCAATGCTAATGCCAAGGGGGAGGGCGACATCTCTAAGGACGTTACCTATTGCCTCCTTCAATCCCTTCCTCTGTTCTTTGGTCATGTTATAGCTAGTCTTAACCAGCCCGGCTAGGGTATTGGTCGCCTGCATAATTAGCTTGATATTCTCCGGGTCTTTTTCCAGAATAGACTTAATCTTAACCCTCAATAAAGCAATCTCATCATCAATGCCGTTAACGCCAGAAGCCAACTCAAAGTCAAGCTGCTCTGCCTCATCAAGAACATTAGAGTAAAACCCGTGCTTCCTAGCGTTCTGGTTGTCCGGCTGGCCGCCTCTTTTTCTGTTTGCTCTTGGCATTAGGACTCTCCCCATTCTTCAGGACGGTGGCAGTGGCAAGCACAATGGTGTGGGCTGCCAGCTCCCATCTTTGAGTTTCTACGGCTAACCTTAATAGCCTCATCTCCCTCTCCTTTACATAACTAGAAAAACGATTCCTATCTAATTAGCTTTGATTCGTTTCCCTATAAAAATAATAGCACACATGTTCTGCTATGACTATAAGGTTTTGTCGCATTTTAATCTCACTCAAATTGATATTATGACATGACTGTTATAGAATAGGCTGGAATCAGAAAACCAGGATTCGCGGAGACTTCGGGAAAGTGAGTATTACCAAGCAACTTTACCAGCTACAGGAAATTGACTTGGAGCTTAGCTCCAATGAGCAGGCACTGAACCAGATTACCAGCCAACTGGGAGAAAATCAGGTAGTGGTCAGGGCTCAGGCTGAATTCACCTCGGCGCAACAGCAGCTGGAGGAATTGAAGCAGCAACAACATTCTATAGAATGGGAAATAGATGACCTTATAAGCAAGCTCACTGCTTTTGAAGAGAAGCTGTACAGTGGTAAGATAAATAATCCTAAAGAACTAACCAGCCTCCAGCATGAGGTTGATATGCTGAAAGCCAGGCGTGACCAATTGGAAGATAAGGCACTGGGGGTAATGGACCAGGTCGAGCTTGCCACGGCAAGTGTAGCCACTATGAGAAGCGAGCTTAAAAGATTGGAGGCTGAGTGGCATCGCCAGCAAAAACGGCTTTCGGCTGATATGGAGCGGCTCAAAACCGTACTATCTGACCTCGAGCAAAAGCGACAATTGCTAGTAGCCAAGATTGACCCCGGGGCAGTTGAGCTCTACCACGGGCTGAAACAGCAAAAAGGGACGGCGGTAGCTAAGGTGGAGCAGGGAGTATGCCGCGGCTGCCGGATATCACTATCTGCTGCCGAGTTACAGCGGGCCAGAAGTGGTAGTCTGGTGCAGTGCAGTAGCTGCGGGCGCATACTGTTTCTGGCTTGAGGGTTGCCTGATGTGACCTCTAGTGAACTACAGGGAAGAAAAAGCAAATGAAAGTAAAAAGAGTGGTAATATATGCCGATGGTGCGTCTAGGGGTAACCCGGGACCGGCGGCAGTAGGTGCTACGATAAAGGATGAGGAGGGGCGACTTCTTACTTCCATTTCACGGGGGATCGGTCGGGCGACCAATAATCAGGCCGAATACAGAGCAATTATTGCCGCCCTGGAGGAAGCTATCAAGTTAGGTGCCAGTGAGACTAGTGTATATTTAGACTCAGAGCTGATAGTAAGGCAAATCAGCGGCAAATACCGGGTAAAGAATGCCGCTCTTAAACCCTTGTACCATCAGGTAAAGAAGCTGCAAGGCTTGCTGGAAGACTTTACTATCACTCATATCCCGCGTCAGCAGAACACTGAGGCTGATAATCTAGCCAATATAGCCTTAAGGGCTGGTTATTGACTTTAATACCTGCCAAGTATAGTATAAATAGGTCAAGTAAACCGGGTGACCGCTCGCTTTAAGCGGGAGGAAAGTCCGAGCTCCGCCGGGCAGGATGCTGGGTAACACCCAGGAGGGGTGACCCTACGGAAAGTGCCACAGAAACATACCGCCCTTCGTAAGAAGGGTAAGGGTGAAATGGTGAGGTAAGAGCTCACCAGCGGCTGGGTGACCAGTCGGCTGGGTAAACCTCATCTGGAGCAAGACCAAATAGAGGGACAAAAGGACGCCCGGCCTAGTCCCCGGGTTGGTCGCTTGACCCTGATGGTAACGTCAGGGCTAGATAGATGGTCACCGTCCTTCCCATTGGGAAGGATACAGAACTCGGCTTACAGGTTTACTTGACTTGTTGCCAAATAACCTTCTTATTTCCAACTTGGATTTAAACACAGGGGAATCACCTGTCAATTTGAGGTGAGGGTAAGCTAAAACAGATGTAGAGAAGCGGTTTGTCAAGGCAGATTTGATGAGAGGAAGCCCCTTCGAAGTCTGTCCTTTGAAGGGGAGGGGGATAGCGAGGGTGGGATTAATCACCAAAGTTATAGACCGAGGTCAACAGCAATCCCCTGCATTGCCTTCAGTCCCAGCTCGATAAATTCGTCAAGCTCAAGCCCAATTTCACTACATTGGGAGATTTGCTGCCGGCCCGCCCCAGCGGCAAACCTCTTTTCCTTAAATCGTTTTTTTACTGACGTAGCCTCAAGACCAGCCAATTTTTTGTCCGGGCGTACCAGGGTAGCGGCGATGATTAAGCCGGTTAACGGGTCGGCACAGAACAGAGCCTTATCAAGCTTCGTTTCCAGGGGAATACCGTGGGTTTCATTATGGCACAGGATAGCGTGAGCCATAGCCTCGCTCGCTCCCAGTTCTCTGGCCAGGTCAGCCCCTAGTTTACTGTGGGCAGCCATATTTCCCCCGGTGAGCTCTATATCTATATCATGCAGGAGCCCGGTAAGCCTCCACTCCTTCTCATTTTCACCGAGGTGCCTGGCTAGGGCCCGCATAATAGCCTCGGTAGCCAGCATATGCTTCACCAGATTTTCATCCTCCACATTAGCCTTAATAGAGTCAAGTGCTTCTTTTCGGTTCATTGCTTCCTCCTTCCCGGCGAATTGGTCTCAGAAGTAAAGTCATTATAGAGCCTATAATAGCAACCGCAGCCGAAATCAGGAAAGCTAGCTGGTAGCTGCTGGTTATGTCAAATATACGGCCCGCCAGAACTGGACCAATGGCTTCCCCAATTTCAGCGCCAAACATAATAAATCCTAAAATTACCCCGTGTGAGCGCAGCCCGAATAGCTCAGCTGGCATTGGTGACATTAATGCCGTAAAACCCCCATAGCCAAAGCCAAAAATAACCGCAGCCGGAAATAGTATCCAGGCCTCTTTGGCTACAGACAGCCACAGTAGAGCCACTGACATCAGCATAAAACTAGTAATAGAAGCCAGCCTGTTCCCCACCTTATCACTGGCGCTACCGATTATAATCCTGCCGAAAATACTTCCCCCTCCGTAAATAGTTAGAATGCTGGCAGCACTGGTTGCTGACATTCCCAGTCCGGTGGCGTGAATAACAATATGCACCGCAATAGTACCCACGCAGAACAAAAAACTGAAGAACATGATATAAAGTATCCAGAGTTGCCGGGTATGGATTGCCTCCCGCAGGGAAAACCCCCTTACTTCCAAATTTGAACTCTCCGCCACTACCTTCTCGTCGCCGTAGGCTAGCTGTCCTATCTGGCTGGGGTCACGCTTTAACAATTGTGATACTGATACGACTAATAATAAAATGATGATACCAACGATGGCATAGGCGGTGCGCCAGCCATAGGCAGCGATAAGCTGACTCACTATGGGGGGCATAATCATGATGCCTACACTCAGACCCGAAACAGTAATGCCGGTCATCATTCCCCTTCTCTTGACAAACCACCGGGCAATCGTTGATAGTATCGGGACCCAGGCACCGCTCATCCCAATACCGATTAGTGCTCCATACAGGAGATACAGCTGCCAGAGAGCGCTAATCTGTGACATCAGCAAGTAGCCTAAGCCTAGCGATAGACCGCAGACGGTCATAATCAGCCTTGGCCCAAACCTATCGTTCAGCCTTCCCGTACCTATAGACAGCAGGCCGCTCAGGAGCATAGCCAGTGAGTAGGCGGCGGAGGTAGTAGCCCTAGGCCAGCCGAACTTGGTTAGCACCGGTTCAAAAAAGACGCCGAAGGAATACAGCGTCCCCCACATTATCGCTATAATCAAGAAGCCTGCTAAAACGATGACGTAGCCATAGAAAAACCCGGGTTGCTTATCTTCCGTCAAGTGTTAGTTTCCTCCGTCTCATATTATACAATGCACACTCAAAGCGAAAACCAGGGCAAGCCTATTTTACATTGCTTATCAAACCTTCCCGATGAGTTGGTCGTAAAAACAGGGTCATGATGGTGCCCATGATAGCCATTGCGGCAGAAATCAGGAAAGCTAGCTGGTAGCTGCTGGTTATGTCAAATATACGGCCCGCCAGGACTGAGCTGATAGCATCCCCAACCCCACCGACAAATATAAGAACTCCAAAGATTACCCCGTGTGAGCGCAGCCCGAAAAACTCAGCAACCAGTGGTGACATTAATGCCAGCAACCCTCCGTAGCCAAAGCCAAAAATAATCGCGGCCAGGAATAGCATCCACGTCTCTTTGGCTACTGCCAGCCAGAGTAGCGCCATTAACATCAGGATGAAACCGGTAATAAAAGCCATCCTGTTCCCAATCCTATCGCCAGCGCTACCCATTATAACCCTGCCGAAAATACTTATCCCACCGATAACACCTAGAATACTGGCGGCAGTAGTTGTTGGTATGCCCAGTCCGGTAGAGTGGATAACAATATGTACTGTGATAGTACCCAAACAGAAGAAAAAAGAAAGGAATATAGCACAAAGCATCCAGAATTGCCGGGTATGAATTGACTCGTGGAGTGAGAAACCTCTTACTTCCGAATTTAAGCTATCCTCGCCTCTCTTGCTCTCACCATAGGGCAACTGTCCTATCTGGCCGGGGTCACGCTTCAGCAATTGTGATACTAATAAGAGTAACACCAGGGCGATGATACCGACGATAATATAGGCGGTGCGCCAACCGTAGGTAACGATAAGCTGACTGACTATGGGGGGGATAATCAGGGTACCTAAGCCCTGACCGGCAACGATGATACCCGTCATCATTCCCCTTCTCTTGACAAACCACCGGGCTATGGTAGATGACAATGGGACAAAGGCACCGCTCATCCCAATGCCTATCAATACTCCATACAGGAGATACAGCTGCCAGAGGGCGCTAATTTGTGACATCAGCAAGTAGCCTAGACCTAGCGATAGGCTACACCCGGTCATAACCAGTCTTGGCCCAAACCTATCGTTCAGCCTTCCCGTACCTATAGATAGTAGGCTACTCAGAAGTATAGCGAGCGCGTAGGCGGCTGAGGTAGTCGCTCTAGTCCAGCCGAACTCGGTTAGCACCGGCTCAAAAAAGACACCGAAGCTGAGAAATGTGCCCCAGGCTAACATCAGGATACAGAAGCTAGCTAAAACAACAACATAGCCATAGAAAAATTTAGGCTTGGCTGACTCACTTAAGGTTAAACCTTCTTCTTTATCTCTAGCCGTAGTTATTGCCCCCTTTATTGCTGATCGGTCTTAAGAGTAAGGTTGCTAAAATACCTATTCCGCCAATTGCGGCACTAATCAGGAAACCTAAGCGATAGCTACCGACTATATCGAATATCCGGCCAACTACGACTGGTCCGGAGCCCTCTCCAACGGCGCCACCGGTATGAATAACCCCGAAAATAATACCATGTGACGCCAGGCCGAATAGCTCAGCCACCATGGGGGACATCAATACCATCACACCGTGATTGGCAAAGCCAAAGACAGCACCGAACAGGTAAAGCATCCACACCTCTTTGGCTACCAGCAGCCAGAACAAAGCTGCTGAGATTAGCATAAAGCCGATAATCAGAGCTGATTTATTACCAATCTTATCCCCAGCGCTACCCATGGCAATTCTACCAATGATGCTACCGCCACCGATGAAAATGAAAATATTGGCGGCACTGGCGGCTGAAATTCCTAACCCGGTAGCGTGGATGGCAATGTGGACGACTACACTAGATATGGAGAAGAGCATGGCCGCAAATATGAGGCAAAGTAGCCAAAATTGCCTGGTATGAATTGCCTGACGCAGAGAAAAGCCCTTGGCTGCTAAGTTTAAGCGGCCTTCTTTTGCCTCGTTCTGGCGGTATGGCAACTGCCCCATCTGAGTCGGGTCACGCCTGAGCCATTGGGCTAGTAATATAATCGATGCTGAGACCATAACGCCGACAATAATGTAGGTGGTACGCCACTCATAGCTAGATATGAGCCATCTGACTATTGGTGGTATAATCATTATGCCCATACCTCCACCAGCCATAGCAATACCCGTCATCATTCCTCTTCTCCTGACAAACCACCTGGCTATAGTAGAGACCAATGGAATAAAGGCACCGCTCATACCAATACCTATTAGTACTCCATACAGGAGATATAGCTGCCAGAGGGCACTGACCTGAGACATCAGCAAGTAGCCTAGGCCTAGCGATAGACCACATCCGGTTATAACTAGCCTGGGCCCAAACCTATCGGTTAGCTTACCCGTGGCGATAGACAGGACATCACTCATGAGTATTGCTAGTGAGTAGGCGGCGGAGGTAGTCGCTCTGGTCCAGCCGAATTCGGTTAGCACCGGCTCAAAAAAGACACCGAAGGAATACATTGTCCCCCACATTACCGCTATGGCAAAGAAGCTAGCCGCAACTATGATGTAGCCGTAGAAGAACTTTGGCTCCCTGGTTGTTAAAGGTGGGCGCTCTCCTGTATTAATCAAAAAGCCTCCTGGAGCGACTCATGCTTATATTCCTTGGTATTAATCATAGCACTTAATAAGATAGCCATAATACTGGCGGAGGCAAGGATAATGAAATCCAGCTGATAGCTACCGGTTATATCAAATATGTATCCTGCCAGTACCGGACCGATAGCGCCTCCGGTGGTGCCGCTGAACATAACGATGCCAAAGATTACGCCATGTGAACGCAGTCCGAATAACTCAGCTATCATGGGTGAAATCAGGGTAAATAAGCCCCCATGGGCAAAGCCATATAGGGCGGTAAAGGTGTATAACATCCATGCCTCCCTGGCTAATTGCAGCCAAAAGAAAGCTACGGCTAGTATGATAAGGTCGATAATGATTGCCAGCCTATTCCCGATTCTATCGCCGGCGATACCCATAAGAAACCTACCAGCGATACTGGCTCCCCCGATGGTAGCTAGAATACTGGTGGCAACTGCCGATGACATACCGAGGTCCACGGCATGCGGGTAAATATGAACCATGATTGTTTGCGTGCAGAAAAGAAAGAGGAAAAACATGGCGCCGAGTAGCCAAAACTGTCGGGTATGAATTGCCTGCTGAAGAGAGAAACCGCTGGTTGTTAACTGTGGGCTTTTCCCCTCCACTCTGTTCCCGTCGGGTAACAGCCCCATTTGACTGGGGTCGCGCTTTAGGAATTGAGCCGCTGATATGAGGAATACCAGGGCTATAAGACCGATAACAATATAGGAGGTGCGCCATTCATAGGTCGCGATGAGCCAGTATGCTACCAGGGGCATAACTAATGTGCCCACCCCGGCGCCGGCTTTGATAATACCGCTCATCATCCCCCGTCTTTTGACGAACCACCTAGCTATTGTGGATAACAGTGGCACTTCACTACTACTCATGCCCAGGGCTATGATGACCCCGTAGAACAGATAAAAATGCCAAATAGTGCTAATCTGTGACATCAGCAAATAGCCTAAACCCAAAAAGAGGCCGCAGAGTGTTAGAACCAGTCTTGGCCCAAACCTATCGTTTAGTCTGCCCGTAAAAATACCAGCCAGACCAATCAAGAAGTAGAGTAAAGAAGAGGCACCTGATACTGTTGCCCTTGTCCAGTCAAACTCAGTTGACAGCGGAATAAAAAAGACACCAAAGGTGTTCAGTGTTCCCAATGTTAGCACCTCGGCGAAGAATGCTGCCACAACTATAATGTAGCCATAGAAGAACTTTGGCTTCTTAGTCGTCAATGATAAATGCTCTCCTCCCCTCAATCAGAAATTACACCCTTCCGATTACTCATATATAGAAAGTTCGAGGAAGGGTAACCATGTATTTTCAGACCAGATACTGCTTGCTGGGTAAGAAATAGCATTAGCCTGCCCAATAGTTAACCGGTCAAGGCACGCTCAATATATTTTGCGTTTAATCATAGCCGTTAATAAAATAGCCATGATACTGGCGGAGGCAATAATAATGAAATGGAGTTGATAGCTACCGGTTGTATCGAATATGTATCCCGCCAGCACCGGACTGATGGCACCGCCGGTGGTGCCGCTGAATAAAACGATGCCAAAGATTACGCCATGTGAACGCAGTCCGAATAACTCGGCTACCATGGGTGAAATCAGGGTAAAGAAGCCCCCGTGAGCAAAGCCATATAGGATGGCAAAGGTGTATAACATCCATGCCTCCCTGGCTGATTGCAGCCAGAGGAAAGCTACGGCTAATATGATAAAGTCGATAATGGTTGCCAGCCTCATCCCGGTTCTATCGCCGGCGATACCCATGAGAATCCTGCCGGCGATACTGGCTCCCCCGATAGTAGCTAGGATTTTGGCGGCAACTGCTGGCGACATGCCGATGTCCACCGCATGCGGGTAGATATGAACCATGATTGACTGCGTGCAGAAAACAAAAAGGGCGAATACGGCACAGAGTAGCCAGAATTGTCTGGTATGTATTGCTTCCCGGAGAGAGAAGCCGCTGTCGGCTAAGGGTGGGCTTTTTGCCTCCGCCCTACCCCCATCGGGTAACAGACCCATTTGACCGGGGTTACGCTTCAGGAATTGAGCGGCTAATATACTGAATACCAGAGCTATAACGCCGATAACAATATAAGAGGTGCGCCATTCATAGGTAGAGATGAGCCAGTTTGCTACCAGGGGCATAACCAGCATGCCTACACCGGCGCCGGTTTTGGTAATACCGCTCATCACCCCCCGCTTCTTGACGAACCACCGGGCTATAGTGGATAACAATGAGACATCAGAACCACTCATACCCAGGGCTATGATGACTCCGTAGAACAGATAAAAATGCCAAATAGTGCTAATCTGTGACATCAGCAGATAACCTAAACCCAGAAAGAGGCCACCGAGTGTCAAAACCAGTCTTGGCCCGAACCTATCGCTTAGTCCGCCCGCAAAAATACTGGCCAGACCAACCATGAAGTAGAGTAAAGCGGGGGCGACTGAGACCGCTGCTCTGGTCCAGCCGAACTCATCTGACAGCGGGATGAAAAAGACACCAAAGATGCTCTGCATTCCCCACGTTAGCATCTGAATGAGGAATGCTGCCACAACTATAATGTAACCATAGAAAACTACGGGTTTCCTGTTCTCAGCCAAGTGTAGATTTTCTCCTCAATTAAAAACACGCCCCCGATTATTATTCATCTGTACTGAGAAGGGCTAATTAGTGAAAGCGTACTCAATATCTTTGTGCAGTACCCTGCCTAAATACTGCCCGGTAGCTGAAGACTTATTCCGGGTTATTTCCTCGGGCGTTCCGGTGGCTACAATATAGCCACCTTGGTCACCGGCGCCGGGTCCTAGGTCGATAATATAATCGGCATTCTTAATCACGTCCAGATGATGCTCAATAACAATCACCGTATTACCAGCATCAACCAGACGCTGTAGTACCTGCAGCAGTGCCGCCACATCCTCAAAGGCGAGGCCGGTAGTCGGTTCATCAAGGATATATAGTGTTCTGCCTGTAGACCGCCGTGATAGTTCGGTAGCCAGCTTTACTCGCTGTGCCTCCCCACCAGAAAGAGTAGGCGCAGGCTGACCGAGATGAATATAGCCCAGCCCTACATCATACAGGGTCTTAAGCTTACTCCTCACCTTGGGGAAATGCTCAAAGAAGGACAGGGCTTGTTCCACCGTCATATCTAATACCTCAGCTATGTTCTTGTCTTTAAATCTAATCTCCAGAGCCTCGCGGTTATAACGCTGCCCGTGGCATACTTCACAGGGAACGGTCACATCAGGTAAAAACTGCATCTCAATCTGAATAAACCCCTCCCCGCGACAGGCTTCACAGCGCCCGCCCTTCACATTAAACGAGAACCGACCCGGAGCGTAGCCTCTCATCCGAGCCTCAGGAATAGTGGCAAAAAGCTCACGAATAGGGGTAAAGGTTCCGGTATAGGTAGCCGGGTTACTACGAGGGGTACGCCCAATAGGTGACTGGTTAATATTAACTACCTTGTCAATATGCTCCACACCAATAATATTATCACAGTCGCCGGCTCTCTCCCGTGACCGATAAAATATCTGGGCCAGCCTTTTATACATAATTTCATCAATAAGGGTGCTCTTACCACTACCCGAAACACCGGTGATGCAAACAAACTTGCCCAGGGGAATATGGACATCTATATTCTTCAGGTTATTCTGCCTTGCCCCTTTTATTACTATCTCCTCGCCTGAGCCAGGACGGCGCTTTTGCGGTAATGGAATCTGCCTCACCCCACTAAGGTACTGACCGGTTATCGAGTCCTTACAGTTCATAATATCTGATAAGTCCCCG
>SDBU01006319.1_pt1 | contig 13966 bp, 28 predicted proteins | sample 2277071 | NCBI WGS metagenome assembly SDBU01 (sample SAMN10397929, study PRJNA504765) | marine sediment metagenome | isolation source: marine sediment core GS08_GC12, 126 cmbsf | place: Arctic Ocean: Gakkel Ridge, Loki's castle | collected 2008
CGGTATACGGTGTCGGTTCATCGTCCAGTTTGGTAAGCCGCATTCGATGAGAAACGACGTGGTTTATTTCAATGATGATACGGTCAGGACCGCGAACGACTTCCCAGTAACCATTCCCTGTCAATTCGAGATCACGACGCATCCGTTTCCGAGTTTCCACGAAAGAAATCTCGGGGCTCAAAACGCCCAACCAACCTTCTAATTTGATCCGTTCAATATCAATTTCGGATTGGTGTTTTTTCTGCGCGGTTTCTTCTAGCTTTCGGGGCCGGAAGGTGTTGCCGAACCCTTCGATGTTGGTAACCATCGAATCAACACACTCTCTGAGAATGTTCGATTCTTCTTCCAACAAGACCAACGCGAATTGATTATGGGGGGCTTCAATAATATCTTGGTAAGTCGATTGGCCATCTTCAAGAGGGGTAATATTGGAAGTCGGCTGACCCTGTTGCGTTTGTCGTTTGATACTCTCCCGGGCAGGTTCGGGCTCAGGTTCAATAACCTCGTCAGACTCGGGTTTGGTAACCTTCTGTCGCTGAACCTGAATGACACGAACATTCATTTTCTGGGAAGTGACCTTGCCATCCTTCCCGATAATGTCCGCTACAAAAGGCGTGTTTATAACTGTTGCTTTTTCGTTAGCCATTATCAGCCCAACCGCAAGCGATAATAGTACGGGACTCCCGACCCCCGATTTAACAAGAACCGGGAGCCCCGAAAACGGTCAAAGCTCTACTCGTGAGCTTCCCACTGAAGGGCTTCCCCGCTCACGTTCAGATCGGAATCGGTCCCGATCGTGAAGCCGCGGCCGGGGTCCTGAGCCGAGCCCCCGACCACAGGGGACATGACATCCTGCTGTACCGGGGTGATGCCTCCAGACGTGACGTAAGAGCCGGTACCGGCTGCGATACGCTTCCACCCGTATCCGGCTGGCATCTGATCGGTCCAGGTCATTTCATCGCCCGTGTCTACGTTCCGAAGAACTACCTTACGGGGGGTGAATTCGGCGATCGGAATCTTGATCACGGATGCGGTCCCCGTGACTTTGCCGGTCTTCATCCGGCTCCCTACGCTGCTACTCATGTTTCTTTCCTTTCAGTTTCGTTTGCGCCAACGGTTATGACCGGGAGAAATTAAGCCAGGCTCATTTCCCCTAGCCCTTTTCTTCTTCTTCCGCTTCAGAGCAGTGCGGATCGCAATGTCCAAAGCATCTATTAAGTCTTTGTACGCTCCATTCGGGAAATTTAGCAACTGTTCCTCTAACTCCCCACCCTTTTCGCTCTCATGATGGAAAATTTCCCCACGCTCATAACGAACAGATAACTTGTCCGCACGAGTGTCTTTGTCTATGTCGGTATAAATAGGTATTGCCGGAATATGACTAGTCTGTTTTGTATTCCTCAGGCTTTGGATCTTCGATGCTTGATAAGCATTCGCCTCAATTCCAACCGCAATAGGACTGTGCGAATCGTAATGTTTTTCGATTTGATCGTCTTGTTGCTTTAACGAAATTTTGTTGTGGTAATAATCGAGAATATAAACCCTGAATGTTTGGGGATCGATTCCAATGGTTACGATTGCAAATTTCGCATTCTCTTTTTTCTTCCCAATTGCGAGATCAACCCCGGTGAATACAGCAAGCTTTTTCGGGAAGTTTTTAACGTGTCTAAAGAACTTGTCATCAAACACGTATCCCTGAACACCGGACGCATTCATATTCATTTGGGCATTAAAATAAATACGGCCCATTGATTCCCGTTCTATATGCAATTCTTCAGTCGTCCAACGATCAGATAAATTGGTTTCATCGTTGTCCGGACGAAGGGCGGGAATAATTTGTGCAGAGTCTTTAAAATAGGGATCGTGAATCAGGAAATGGTTATATAAATCGTCAGGATGATATCTCGTTCCTAATACTCTAATCTCGGTACTCGCATCGGTCACACAAGGCATAAGCGTAATATAAAACCATTGCTTAACCTTGTGTCTTCCGCCCTCAGTTCTGGAATTCTTTAGGGTTACCAAATCGTCACAATAGATAATGTCGAAGTGAGCACTGGTAATACTAGAATCAACACCAGTTGTCATGACGGTCTTTTCCTTACGGGGTAAGGTCCGTCCGGCAACTGTTATTTCATCTTCGTTCCAAACATCTCCTTGTTGTGGTCCAAAAATTTCCGTAACCCGAGGGTGCGCTAGACATAATTTTAACTCGTCAAGAAAAGCATGTGCATGAGTCACAATATCTGAAGCAAATAGAATTCTAACATTTGGATCGCGAAGAATTTTAACCAACGCAGAACCAACCGTTCCTATGGTTGTCTTACCACAACCACGAGCGGCAAGCTGAAGAGACTTAATATGTTGGCTTTGGTGCCATACAAGGATCTCATGAATAGGAGAAAAGTTGTATTTTAATTCTTTGAGTAATAGATCGTGTCTACCTTCATTAAGTACGCTATCGCGAATAACTCTGTTACGTATTCCGCGCAAGCGACGAAAGGCATGGATATTTTCGTTACGCTTTTGTCGTAACGAAGTACCATCCCGTTTTGCAATCCCTAGTTCCACTATGTTTGACTCTCCCGTTGTTCGGCGAGCCCGGGGAAGGTAAGCACCTTACCAGCATTCTTATTCATGTTCGTTCCACGCTTAGCGACCATTCCTCTAATATCACTCATCTCCTTGAAAATACCTTGTTCAAGTTCTTCGTGGTCCATTTCCCTAACGTCTCTGTCACCTATCAATAGTAACTGTTCCGGGGTCTTGATAATCAACCCGAGATCTTGTCCCAGCTTCACCAATTCATTCATCATGTCTGATTGGGTCTTTACCGCCGCAACAAACCCTTGCGCGTTTTTGTATTCTTTGTTTTTCAAAAAATCTTTTAGATCTTCAAGATCACGAATCAACTGTTGCTTACGTCCAACCATCTCCGCAAAAATACGAAGCGGTGTTTTATTTTGTTGTTCTTCTTCCGATTCGTTATAGTATCTACCAAACAGGGCTTCAAACTGATTCGTATTCAGTCCCATTGTTTCGATAATTTCTTCGCGCGTTTGCCCCTTGTTAAGAAGCTTGATAAACCGCGCCAATTCTAACCGCGTTTCCGCAGCGGGTTTGACCCTCCTTTTTACTCGCTTTACTTTTTTAGGCATTTGATTTCACTTCCAGTTCATAAAAGTGATCTGTTTCTTGGGGTGTAGTAATTACATCAACCGTATCGAGTTCAACAAGTGCTACCCCGATTGATTCGAGGCGCCCTCTGAAAATGTAATTGTCTGGATCTAGATAGGGCGCAAGACCGGCAATAGGTGAATCGAATTGGACCCGGAGAAGCGTTTCAGAAACGGCCCGGATTTCCCGGACGACCGGCAATTAGAAGATAACTCCGTCGAATACGGAAGTGTTCTGAACCTCGATTCTGACAAGCGAGCGCTCAACAGTATCAACTTCAACATACTGTCTTACTACCTCAACGACGTTTGAGAAAGAAACAATATCGTTTTCGTCAATCGAGTAATCAGCCCGAAAAAAAGTCCCGTCCGAATAGTTCTCAACAATGACTTGAGTTAGGGTAACCACTTCGGTGTAAACGCTGTATTCTTCTGTTCCCCCAAACAACTTGGGATTACTGTTAACCGCGCCCCGAACAATATTCAGGTATCGCTGAATATCACCCTCCGGCAAGTTTTCTTGTCGCTCAACCATGATGTGATTTCGATTTTGCATTCGTTCCTCCTACCGTCCGAGAATAGAAGACCAAACATTTCCGCGCTGAACCATTTCGACCGGGAAGAATTCGGCAAGGGTTTCGGGCTCGGTTTCCCCCTCCGAACGGGCAACAGGCTCTTCGATCGGAACCCAGGTACGCCGGACCCTTTCCACCTTTGAAAGCGACACGTTCCCTTCCTCGTCCGTTGAAATCGCGGCCCTGGTGTATCCCCGAGTTCTATAGTTGTAAACCACTATAGACGAGAGCGACACTTCCTCGGGGTAGATATCAAATTTTTCTTCGGCGCCGAAAAGCTGAAAATTCCGCAATACCGCTTCGTAAACCGAATCCAGGAAACTCGGCAAGTCAACGTCTTTTGCGCTCATTGTTTGCCGGTCGACCTGGACAGTGATTCTTGCGCTATTCATTTTTTTGCCCTTCGGTGTTTGGTTAATTCATTTCCATGATTAGCATAAAGGGGAATGGGTATCAAAGAATTATCCCTAGATCTTTAGCTGAGATGTGATACCATAAGGCGTTTCGGATCGAGGACTCTAGATTATAGAAATAGACAGTAATAATTTCAACGACTTAAAAAATTGTTACTGTCTAGGGCAGTCACAGATAATATTGGGACAACGGAGGAACATGGACCATGGCCAACCATCAAAAAGAAAACGAAATCGCAACGTACATATTGGGCCTTTTCCACCTCGATAAACTGTGTCCTAAATGTGGGGGACCAATGGAGCAAAAAAACATCTCCAGTTGCGTTCGATGTGATCTACAATTAGGGTTAAAGATCCAACTTGAAATAATCGAAACAGGCTGTATGTCGATAAGGCAAAAATCAGGACTGACAAATAAACCGGTTGTTCACAACGTTCGGCAATCGAAACCGAAACCCGTACCGAAAAGAATGAAAGTTAAAAAGAAAAAATCCGCTCGCAAAAAATCACAAACCAGTATCACAAGAAAGCAGGCGAAAAAATGAATCGAACGGCAATCTTTATTGACGGAGCATACCTTGACAAAATCCTAGAATATTGCTTCGACAGAACTCGAATTGATTTCGACAAGTTCGTTTCCGTAATAGGAGGCGATTCAATTCTAAGAGCGTATTACTACCACTGCCCCCCTTACGTTTCACCCGAGCCAACCGACGAAGAAATAGCACGAATGCAAGCCAAAGAGCGTTTCTTCCGGGCACTATCAAATATTCCCCGGTTTCAAATCCGCTTGGGTAAACTGGTCTTTCGTGGGAATAACGATCAAGGGTACCCAATCTTCATTCAAAAACTCGTTGACGTAATGCTTTCGGTTGATATGGTTCAACTGTCTGCAACACGACAAATCAATCGCGTCATCCTCGTTGCCGGAGATAACGATTTTCTTCCAGCCGTTGAGGCTGTCAAACAACTTGGGGTTTTAGTATCCCTATTGCACGGGCCTGGTTTTCGGGGTGGAGGCGTTAGTCACAACGAGCTATGGAAAACGGCCGATGAACGGCGTGAAATTGATCTCTCACTCATCGAAAAAATTCGCAGATAAATACAGTCGGGGAACCTACAGGATGGACACTTGCGAACAATGTGGTCAAAACGACTGGTCTATAATTGACAGAAACTGGAAACGTTGCGAGGTATGCGGTAGACCCGAAACGAGAATACAAAAACGACATTGTATAAACTGCGGAAAGCCAATCGGAAAATATGCAAAACCAAGTCTAATAACCTGTATAAAATGCCAAGGAATACAAGTACCATTTGAATCACTAATACCATGTCAGACTATCGCTTGCGGGAATACACTGGGAACACGCGCTAGTCCATCGGGATATTGTCGGCAATGCTTACGTGAGATAAACGACTGGGATACACCAAACGGTCATACATGGAAACAAAAAGCCCTTTCGTATTTAAAAGAAACGAAACGCCGATATATCCTCTTTGGGTTAATGAAAAAATCCTATCCCGAAATTACCGAAAACACATTGTTCAACTGGATAACACGTCAAACAAACGCCGGGGTACTAGAACGAATTGCGATCGGCGCCTACCGAGCCCTGGAAAACGGTGTTCCGGAATCGCCAACAGATAGCCCTACATCAATTCGGATCGACCCCAACGATTACTCGAACCCAAAGATGATTCAGATACTCGGATTCAGAGAACCCGATGATTGACTAAAAAATCCACAAGGCCACGTTATCATTTAATAATCGTTTGCAACTGACCCCCGCATAACCCTATTTAGATTCACGAAAGTCAACACATCTATTTGACATCAATATACATTTATTGTATAGTCTCACATTTGCACCGTTTCGTGACGACTAATACAACGAACTTATCCCACACCAAATTTCCTGAACCTTCTTTTTTTTTCAAATAACGAAAAAAATATTTACAAGACTGGGGTCAATCAGGTAATACTTCTTCATTGGCAACCATGGGCAATCAAGCCCGACAACTGAACCGAAAGAAAGGTCGAATCAATGGCAAAAAAAGTGAAAGACTCAAATTCCCCGGATGCTGGTGTGACCACGGGAGAAAAACGCAAACGCAAAGCCGGCAAAGACATCGTTCCGCGTCTGAAGGTGATCGACAAACAGAGCTTCATCCTGATGGCTTCCAGCCGGGCAAAGGGCCTTCCGACCATGCTACTTTGGGCGCCGACGCCGAAAGAGGCAAATCGGCCGTTCCTGTTCCTGTTCGAGCTTCCTGACGGTGAAGGCGACACGGTTCTCATTTCCGTGCCCATGGGTCAATCCCAGGCACAGGCTGTCTACGCGGCACACCCGCGGCGCGTTGCCACAGATGACATGCCACCCGAGTGTCCCCTTGTAGAAGTTGTCGACCCTCCCAAGAATCCGAAGGCTCCCGCAGCGCCGGCCGCTCCCCCCGCGGAGTAACGATCCTATCAGCGCCCCTCAGGTCTACCCTGAAGGCTTTTCCTTCCGTTAGACCCCCACCCATACCCTCCAATAAAAAAAGGCCCCGTGAGGGGCCTTCCTTCTCTCTGTAGGCGTACCAACCCCGCGCTAGTTCTCGGCCAAACTCGCAAAGAAATCCATCAGGGCTCCCGCGGTTCCCGTCCATCCGCAGTTGTCACACCATGCCGTGTCCGCCCTTACGCCAGGGCCTTGTACGACAAGCTGATGCTCGGGGCCACACGTCGGGGCAAAAGGCTGTGTCGAGATCAATGACTTCTGGATTCAGTCGCATTTCAGTCCTCCAAATATCCCTTTGGCTAACCGTCTTGACTTCCCTCGATACGCTGAGAGACGCGCCCGACATCCGTCATTGCATCACGCATTGTATCGAGCACCGCGCGCAGCGGTTCGAGTTCGGACTGGTTAGCAATGTAAGCGTCGAGAGCAGCTTCCACAAATTCCCCGGCAGAAACGCCCAAAGACCCGGCGCAAAACCCGACAGCGGTATGAAAATAATCCTGAACCCATACCGCACGCTTCCGTGGGGTCGTTCCGTTCTCTAATTTTTTAGGCATGATACTACTTTACTCCTTTCGATTGCACTATGAATATAGCCTAGAAATCAAGACCTGTCAAGAGAAAAATGACCCTATACTTCCCCGGCCGGTTCGTCAGTTTCTTCCTCGTCATCGTCGGTTCTCTCTTCACAGAACAGAGGAAGGGTAGGCATATCGAGATCACTTTCAGTCGCTTCAATGAAGATAGCAATCTGAGTTTCTACTAGTAACTTTTGAGCACGGCAAAGAGATTCAAGGGCCGGTGCCATCACTCCAACTTGCTCGACGGTGTAAACTGGAAGTGATTCGGTAATAATTCCGATTTCACTTGTCAACCTTTTCAACTGCCCATTGATTGCGCTTATGCTTGACATGATACCTCCCACTGACAAAGCACTTTCGTATCGTGCTTCAATTCGATGTAAATGATTCGCCCTGACGTTTTGATATTGGTCCGGAATTGATCTGCAAACCTGGAATCAATATAGATGTCCAAATTACTACTGACAATATTCCTAATAGACACGAAAGCACCGTCTAAATTGTACCGGTACAATTTCGCTTTCTCTAGACTGTTTTCTACTAGTCCTTTGAACTCTTTCCAGTTAACGTGCTTTGTCGTCATCTTCTTTTCTCCCGTTGTCCCTCGTCAAGTAAAGAAAACAAAAACCGTATAAGGTCAATACACCAAACCCGATCCAATACCAGAGCGGTACAATTCCCCAACCCGCCTTGAATTTTATTGCTGTTATAACCTCAATTAAGGCACCCCCGCCTAAGGCGCCATTACCTAGCCAGAAAAAACAGAATCCGATGAATCGAATTATCGCGGCAAAGAATCGCATCGAAAAAATCCTAGCACGTCATGGGTGGAAATGTAAGAAATTTTTTCTGTCCTTTTCGGTCGTTCAAGGTGGGTTCCCGACCCCCGTCTAGAGCCCCTGATTCGCACCCTGGGAGCTAGACGGGGGAAGCAAGGGGGTTACCTACCTGCGCGGAGCGCTGTGAATGTTAACCACGGGGGGGCCTGTGCAACCTGTGGTTTCCGATTCGTCCATTGGCCGACCCCTCAACATGCCGATCGCCAATTTCTTCCTTCAGGGCCTTAAACGGTCTGAACCGAACCGTGTTGATCGTGCCATGGTTTCCCGTGTTCTTATCCGTCCATTTGTCCCGGGACAAATAGAACTTGCCGAACCCGGGGATTTTCACTTCCTTATCTCCCCAACCGAGATTTTTTCTGATAACTTTCGCTGCCTGTCTCAAAATGTTTTTTTCATAACTGTTCATCGTTCGTTCCTTTCTGTTGTTCGTTCACTGCAATGAATCACGACGCCAACAAAACCAAAGCAAGACCGCAAGCTGATTCAAAGGTAGGGCTCGCATTTTTTCAAATTGTTGCGTCGTAATGGAAACCAGTTTATCGCCCATGTAAGCATGATAGCAAAGCTGACCGGAAGACATCTGGCGCCGGTACAAATCAATCCACCCGGCAATGGTGATTATCGATCCAAGAAAGTGTGCGCCCCTCGGAACGTCACTTCCCCCCGTATGAACCGGAGTGTTTTTGAATTCTGTGGATAGTAAATTGATCATGGTAAAAATAGGGGCTCTTCAAAAATGGTAATGGAGCCGAGTCGATTAAAGCCGATATCGACCTGACCCGCGGGAAGGCACGCAACGACATTCAGAATATTTTTTACCGAACTTTCCGGCATCTTCTGAAGGTCCGCCTTATGTAAAACAGCTTCCCACAATTTCTCTTGGGTCGGCACCTTCGTAAAGCAACCAACGAACTTGTTGGGTAGACCGTTCAGTTTCAGCTTTTCGTTTGTCACCAGAACGGTAACAGTTATGATCGTTGACACCCTCACTTGTATTGCCTCCGAAGTCTTTCGTTTCGATTTGTCCATTCAGTTTCGGTAAGAAACCAAAGCGAACTGGAATCACCCGAACAATAATGATAAAGAACTTCTCCCGCGTTGCCCTTAATTTTATAATCAGGTAGTTTGTGACATAGTACGCAAGGTTCATACTTTTCTATTTTCGGTTTTCCCACCTGGGGAATCGCGCCTGATTGCACCGGATGAAGATCAATAGTGATGACATGAACGTAGCTTCCGTCAGGATCAAACATAACATTGCCTGGAACCGGCATCCCGAGCCGCTTTACTACGTCGATAAACGAATCAGGCGAAGCGAGTTTAAAAACCCTGGCAATGTTTCGCTTGTGTTCGATCGCTGCGATCAAATCCACCGATGACGGTCGACCACAAAACAGAGCGTTGAAAGAAAGGTTACCAAGTCTCCCAAGTCTCCCAAGTGTAACCCGAGCTTCGTATACTTCTGTGACCTGTTGCATTATTAGTGAACCTTCCCCTCTTGACGCGCTTCTTCCTCACCCTCTATCAATCCCTTTAGTTTGGGAGAAAGGGTCAGCATGTGTTCCACGGCATTGATCGTTCTGGCCGACCGGCATTGGAAATTCACTGACGCCCCTAACCAGTCCTGTTTTTCTTCCGCGGTAACAAGCTTGTTTGTTCCGCAATTCGGACATATCCAAGCGGGAATGATTCCTATCACAAAACTGCTATCGTTCTCATCCGGCTCGGACATTTCATTCGAGGGATAGTAACTAGGAATGAAATGCGATCCGCACTCGCACACTTTCATCCGGCACTGAATTGTTTGTTGTTCAGGCATTATCCTTTCCCTTTCCGAATGGCGCAGAGCCAAGAAATTGTGTCTTCGTTATGACGTTGGACAGTTCAAGCATCATGTCAAACCAGAACGCGCGCCAGTGATCCGCTTCCTCAAACGTTACTTGCTTCAACTTTCCACAACCCGGACACACCCAAGCAGGGGTCATTGAATTGATAACAGCGGCCTGGAGTCCGTCAACGATTCCGTTTTGAAAATCGGCGAATACAAAAGTCGGCATAAAATAAATCTGTTGCTCGTTCGTCGAGCACAGTTCGCAAGCCGGACCGTCATAATTGTTCTGGGCTTTCATTCGCTGAACACCTCAACGGGAACCCCGGCAGCTTTGGAGATCAAAACCATATTAAGGGTTCCTTTTGTTTTCATGATTTCTTTTGCGAACGCTAAGACCTTGTTCGGGCCAAGTTCAAGCATGAATTTGTTACGGATAATTCCGGCACTCGGGCCTAGGTCTTTCCACCTGGCAGGATATGATCGGACTTCAAAGCCCATCTCTTCGGCTATCTCTCCGGCGATCTTATCCGCACCCCGGGCCGCACCGTGGATTATGATCGTGTCCCAATGAGGAAGCTTAGATAATTCCCGCCTGATCGCTTCCCTGTCATCCCACGTTCGGGAACCACACACGATTACTTTTTTCATTATGCCTCCCTATCGCTTAACACAGTACGGACCTTCAGCTAGACAGCCGAATCCGTGATGTGGATTCCCACAACGTTTCTTGCCATGGTCTTTCCACCGAAATGCCTCTAGCCATCCTTTCCCCGGCAGTTTCAACGCGCCGCAGGTACGACACCAAAGGGCGCGCAGCTCGGGGTCTGAAGTTGAATTCGGATCGAGCGTATTAAGGTGCTTGCATTCTTCGATCATTTTTCCAGCTTCTTTTGTATGTCCAGCTCGGGGAAAAATTCACACAAGGATTCGATTTGATAATCCGAAATCTCGTATGAAAAAAATTCGTCTTCTTCAATTTCTGATTCGGGTCTTTCGAGAACAATCAATTTCATTCCTGAACCCTTGACGAATTCAGTCAGCGCTTCGTATGACTGAACAGATAAAACAGAATCAGCCGGACCGTTTTCTCTTTCGAGAATACAACAGATACAACCACTTTCATCGCAATGCCGTTGAATCGCGTCGACTATTTTTTTATTTATCATTTCTTAAACTTCCTAACCGTTTCCGTTGGAAGGAATACAGTTCGTCAATTATCAACTCGACGAACCGGTCTATCATATCCGTATCCCAAGGCTGAATAGCCTTGGCAATAGGATCGCCTTTCATCGCCATGATTTCCAAACAGCGCCAGCATTTCGACCGATACCATTCCCGAAAGATGTCATCCCAAACCCATTCGCTCGGGGCGAGACAACTGCACTTCGGGATCGTCGTTGGCTTTGTAGGAAAGGTCATCGCTTAAACTCCGCTATTCTCTTCGCTCTCATGTCTGCCTTCCAAGCGGACAGGCAATGGTCTTCAATAATGCCGTCAACAGAAACTGCCGGGCCGGTCTTTCTACAGGTGTAACACTGCAAGCGAGCACTCTTCGAGTCACGAGTGTAAACCAACTTCGTCGAACCGTTGCAGTGCAGACATTTTTTTGTTGAGTCAACGAGAATCATTTTTTATGCCGCTTAAATTTGAAAACCTTAACACCGAAAGGCTCAATGCTCCAACCCCAGAAACGATACCAAACGCGCCGCATTCGATACCATAAATGCTGTTTCCAATTTGCCGCTTCCCAACGCTCCCGTTCTTCCCGAATTATTTCTTCGAGGTAATCACAAAACTTTGAACTTTGTTTCTCAGTAAGCTTCCCATCGCCAGAAAGATGGGAAAGTGTTATTCGGACACGTTCTTCGTTATCCATTTCATCAACCTTTCCTCTATAAAAAATCAATGCCTCTCTTCGACCATTGGCGAGGCTACCAACGGAGGCTTGCTATGCAGGAAGCCGATCTTACTCCGCTTGCATGACGTGTCCAATAGAAAGACGGTCAAAGACCCAAACACGACTGCTCTAAGGGCCAGCAGGAGCGCGACCCGGGGACGACGGGTTTTCCCGTCGAGCCATTCCACCAGGGCACGGTTTAAAGTCCCGTCCGAGACTGTTGGACCTGGCCGCATCGAAGCGGCGTCCTAGACTGCGCACCGAACACTTCTACGAGCGTAGTCGCTTTTTTGCGCTCCATCCCAGTGTCTTCTGTAGCGACACAGTCAACCGGGCTTCGTGTGGCTTGGATATTCGCCCCTGTCCGTGGCCACACACGACAGGACGGCTATCACGGTTCTTTGACGCCCCTTGCCGGAGTACCGAGAGAACTCCGAAAGGCACGGAAGCTATCTACGCCGCAGCGCGGACAGTTTCGGGGTATGCGTTGTCGTTCGCATTTACGCTTGCCATGTCTTTTTAACACGGTGTCATGGCGTTCCGCGGCTCGCCGTGCCAAGCTCGACAGCCCAGTCGAAACCTGTCAGGCCCGAATGATGCCGGGCTCTGACCGGAGGTGGCCAGCTCCTCCGATCTCCCGGCATGGGTGATACAGCCGGGCACGTCTCCCGGTCAGTCGTGAGTTCACCAAGTTCACGGCCTAGCCCATCGCCATGGGCTTCCAGTGTCAGGCAAGACTTACGGCAACTAGTTCGCTCCCGGCTCACCCAACATTCCAATCTTACCCGCACGGGGCGGGGTTCGTAACATTTTTTTACTCTAGGGTATATTTTTTCCGTGAGCTGTCCCCGCGAGCTAGACCGCTTTGGGTTCGGTGTCGGAAAACTTGAAACGGCCGGTCGGCCGGTTGCGCGTTCCCTTCACTTCCCTGAGAACGAAACGGGATTTGGTCTTGCCCTTGTGCCGATAGTCGCAAGGGACAACGCGCCATTTGGTGCCGGAATTATCCGTGTGATATTTGAATCGTTTTGCCATTTCCTCAACTCCTGTTGTTGTTTCTACATCAGTTCCACTTTGCACCGCGTCAGAGTCGTCTGCCGGGCGCCGCGGTAAAATGTGTGATCTTTAACCCGGCCGATAACCATGACCCGATCGCCTTCTTCAATCAACTCACCATCGGGGCGACGGGGGGCGCGTCCAGAATTGAACCACGCAGCCTGATTGCCATCGTCATCAACAAACTTGTAGAGCATGGTACTCTGGTATGGCCGAAAGCCCTCGCACTCGATAGTAGCTTCTACGGTCGCTGAGAAGGATACGCGATTCCCCACGGTACCGATCCACTCGGATTCGGCCGGCTCGAAAGTTGGCTCGGTTTCAAAACCGGGCTCGGGGTCAGAAAGAAGAACAGGAGTTTCGGCCTTGGGAGCGGGGTCACGGGGGTCGAGTCTTGCCAGTGCCGAATCCTCGTCGCCTTCGTCAACCTTGCGGGGTTTGATACCGAGCCCGTTGGCCACCTTCTCTACGTAACTGGCCAGCTTCGTTTTTCCAGCCATACCAGAATGCCGGAGCATCCAAGTTGCCCAGTCAACCCGGGTGTCGCCTTCGTCGGCTCGCCAGCTCATCGGGTGGGGGTCGCCTTCGAGCGCTTCAACAACCGCGTCCATTGTGAGAAGCGTATACAGTCGCTTGACCCGACTTTCTTTTGCCGCTCTGGACGCCGCAGCTTTGTGCTCAGAAGAAGCATTCTTCGCGCGCCGGATGAGCCCACGATCCCCAGTCTTCTCTACGCAGTCACAACCGACCTTGAAGCGGTTGTCGTTGAGACCCGAGCCCTTGACCCAATAGACATTCATGATTGAGGTAGCGCAAAAGTCGCAGCTTGCGCCGGCTTGAATCGGTGCGCCCTGGCAAGCCTGAAATTTCTTCACCTCGAAGCCGACCACGCGAAAAGGAGCCTTGCCGAGTCCGGCCGCTTCAAACTTGTGTTGTGCTGTGTCGTTCATGCTATAAATATAGCAGACAGAGAACTGGCGTCAAGGAAAAAACGACATTATTTTTCGGGGTCGAAAGGGGGCGAAATGATTGGGGAAAAGAAACGACTACTCTTTGATTCCCTTGATTCGGGTGGGGAACCGGCTTAGGAA
>SDBU01006320.1_pt1 | contig 13966 bp, 11 predicted proteins | sample 2277071 | NCBI WGS metagenome assembly SDBU01 (sample SAMN10397929, study PRJNA504765) | marine sediment metagenome | isolation source: marine sediment core GS08_GC12, 126 cmbsf | place: Arctic Ocean: Gakkel Ridge, Loki's castle | collected 2008
TCCGGTGAACAAATTACTGGATCAACAAAGACACTTTCATCAGGATTAAAGCGAATATACTGGAATCCACCGTAAGCAGCAATATATTGATCTTGCTTTCCAATTGGTTTTTTACAGCGTTCAATTTCGATCTCACATGCTCCTTTAGCCAGTCTTTCCGCCCCCACATGTTGACCTCTATAGGCATATAAAGATTTCAATAAACCCACGGTGTATGTACTCGACGATCCCAGACCAGTTCCTTGGGAAGGGATATCGGAGATCGAAGTAATTTCAATTCCACATGGAGGCAAGACCATTTTTAATGATTCTCGGATCAGTTCATGCTTGAGCTCGTCTACATTGTCGACAATTTCCGTCACAGAATAACTCGCCCGGATTTGATCGTTAAATTTTTTATTTACGTTGATGTAAATATATTTATTGATCGCTGTGCTGAGAACTGCACCAGGTTCTTGACGATAAAAGGCTGCTAGATCGCTGCCCCCACCGACAAAACTAATTCGCAAAGGTGTACGAGATATGATCAAACGGTATTCCTCCGATTCTTATTTAGTAAACATGCCTTTCAGCAGATTAATTCTACCAATTATATATTATTCAGTATATCCCACATCGATGTCTTGATAACAAACATCTTGCTTATTGTTATAATTTGGGAGGAATTTCCACCCTTTCAAGGATATTTTTATGCCAATCCCATATATTGACGCTTACCAATTCGGGAAAATCGTGATCAATGGTGAAGTTCACAAAAAAGATGTGATTATTCTCCCCTCTCGCATCATCAGCGATTGGTGGCGGGAAGAAGGTCATGTCTTGCACGTTTCCGACCTTCAAGAAATCCTGATTGCTCAACCACGGGTATTGATAATCGGACAGGGAGCTTACAATCGAATGCGCGTCACCTCCGAGGTTGTAAATGCATTGCGTGCCGCAAGGATCGAAATGATTTCTCTAGATACTGGCAATGCATGTAAAGAATACAACAACAGGTCTGAAATCAGTGAAGTTGCTGCTGCTTTGCACCTGACCTGTTAACAACTACGATTTTGTTCATCAACCAACCCGGAACGCGACCGTTGTAAACCTCTCTCACTAAACCCTACATGAAATTGTCTCTATCAATGATAGGTAATCAACTTTGATTATGTGTCCTGATTCATTCGGAGAGAACGATTGTCCACAATAATATCTTCCAGATTGAAAAAATTGTGCTAAACTAATTGCATCTAACCCAATGATGTTAGAAGAATTCGATATAATAATTAAAATCTATTTTCGTTATCATTAATTCTTGGAGAGAAATTATGAACAAGGAGCCAAGACCCCATTATGCATTCTGGTTTGCAATCATCGGTTTCTTACTTGGATTAGCTTTCGTCGCTCTGGCGACTCTGATCGCATTAAGAGGCCTTCAGGAACCGGTTACATTTGAGAATATCATTGGAGTTCATCTCTTTACAGGTCCTCTGTTCTGGCTGATCGACAGTGTGCCATTCCTAGCAGCAATATTGATGGGATTCATTGGCAATCGGCAGAACAATCTGATCATAACTCGTTACCAGATTCGAAAATCAATTTACCATCGTGATGCCGAGATACGTCATCTAAACACTGTGCTGGCAAAACAAGACGAAGCCCACCAGCAGCTTGATGAGGTGATTGGTCGCGGCAAACGAGATTGGGAAACGACCTTCGATTCAGTCGAAGACATGATCATCATTACGGATGTCAGCGGAGAGATTTTGAGATGCAATCGCTCGACCAGCCACACTTTCCGGAAAAAATTTGTTAATATCATTGGGCAATCTGTTGATGCATTGTTCTTTGGCAGCGACGAAGAAGGCACTCCTCGTCTTCCGACGCAAAAAACCGAGATGCGCTTCCCAGAGCTGGAAGGCTGGTATGAAGTTTCCAGCAGTGGCGCCAAGCTTGAGAAAGATCGTGCGGCGACAATTTACTTGATCCGAAATATCACTGATCGCAAGCAAGCTTCGCTGGATCTCTCCCGGCAAAAGGAATTTTATGAATCGCTAGTCCGCAACAGTCCCTTTGCCATCGTCACGTTGAGTCTTGACCAACGCATCGTCGCCAGCAACCCGGCATTCGAACGGATTTTTGGTTATGGTCAACAGGAAGTGATCGGGCATGATATCGAACAATTGATCGCTCCACAAGACCTTATTGATGAATCCCGAAATTTAACCGAGTCGGTATTATCAGGTCAGATTGTCCACCAGGTTACCCGCCGTCAGAGAAAAGATGCAACCCAAGTGGAAGTAGAAGTATACGGAATTCCTGTTGTCTTATGGGGAAAGCAAATTGGAATCCTGGCGTTGTACCATGATGTATCTCAATTTGTTCATATTGAAGAACCAGTAGCTGCTCCCGCAACCATGTATGAGGAGGTTCCTGCTGCTGAGGAAGAGCTGGTTGAGGCTGAAGAAATGCCTCTCGATCCAGAAATTGAGGCAGTTGAGCTGGATCAGGAACTTGTTAGAGAATCAATAGCCAAGCTGGCTGGGAAAGAAATGACAGAAATCGAAGGTATCGGACCAGCCTACTCAGAGAAATTAGGGGCTATCGATATCAAATCGATTGATCAATACCTGTTGGCAGCTGCTGATCGTAAAGGACGGAAGGAAATCGCTGAAAGGACCGGCATATCATCGAAACTGGTATTAGAATGGGCCAATCGAGCAGATTTGATGCGAGTCTCCGGTATTGGGGAAGAGTTCAGTGACCTTCTCGCGCAAACTGGTGTTGATACCGTCAATGAATTAAAATATCGCAATCCGGAACACCTATACAGTTCTCTCATCGAAGTCAACGAACAAAAAAATCTTGTTCGGCGTGTGCCTTCCCAAGATGATGTAACAGCCTGGGTCGAAGCTGCCCAGCAGTTGCCTGTTATGCTGACTTACTGATTACCAAGATTCTAGTACCAAAGCCCTATTGAATAAGCGGCCATAATAGGTTAACTTATAGACACAGAAGAGGAGAATAAAACCTCACTTCCCACCCAACACCCCCCCAAGTCCCTCCTTTCTGCAAAAGCAAGGAGGGACCCAAAAATATCCGCAAACCAAATACGGTTTGCGGTTTTTCTATGCAATTTCGCCTATTTGAGCTTAACTTACTTCCCATCGCTCTTCAATTTAAGGCTTGATACCTCCCGCGCGATAAATTTCATCCAAACAAGAATAGAGATGAAGAATTTCGACATATAATAGAATAGACACATAAATCTATCCACAAAGGTCAATTAATTTCGCTCAAATTTAAGTTTTAATACTGTTGTGATTGCTTGAGACTTTCCCATGCGACTTCACAGAATACTCATCCTGCTCCCCCTGCTCTTGGGTATAACATCCACAAATGCGGAACCTTCAACTTCGGTTATGACGATCGCATTCATAGATGTTGGTCAGGGCGACGCGATCCTGATCCGTGATGGAAATGGATTTGACGTGCTGGTGGATGGTGGTCGTAAATCCGCAAATGATGGTTTGCTAGAATACATCCGGCATGTCGGTGTGGACGATCTGGAAGTAGTGCTCGCCACTCACGCTGATAGCGACCACATAGGCGGGTTGATCGCAGTGCTTGAAGCAGTTGATATTCCAGTTGAAAGTGTATATTTCAATGGATATCCAGGGGATACCCAAACCTGGACGGAGTTCTCAAATGCGGTCACATCTACAGGATTGAGCCTCAACCAGGCACAATTCCCCGATACTTATTCCTGGGGTGGCATTAATGTGCAGGTGCTCAATCCTCTACCGAGCATGGTCGATCCGGATCAAAACAAAGCTTCAGTTGTGTTATTGCTCGACTATGCGCAAATTTCAGTTCTTCTACCAGCTGACATAGATTCCAGCGTAGAAAATCAACTCGCCAATCGCACTGTCACCCTCCAAGCCGACATCCTGAAAGTTGCTCACCATGGCAGCAAGTTCAGCACCTCTCAATCATTTCTTCAAGAAGTTTTACCGCATGAGGCTGTTATTTCGGTCGGACCGAATCCATATGATCACCCAACAATTGAGACTTTAACTCGCCTGGCAAATATTGGGGCAAATATTTGGCGCACAGATTATGTTGGCACTGTCCTCCTAACCAGCAATGGAGAATCATACGAGATGTTGCCAAAACTTGCTTTTTTACCTCTTACGTTTCACACCATTTTTTCCCCATAATTAATACTCAATCACTCTCTCATAAACTATGGAACAAGATGATAACAAATGAGCACTGGTGGCAGAAGACTACAATCTACCAAATTTATCCACGTTCATTTAAAGATTCAAATAATGATGGAATTGGGGATATACAAGGCATAATATCCAAACTGAACTATATTAAGGAACTCGGGTTCGAGACCATCTGGATTTCCCCTTTTTTCACCTCTCCTCAGCAAGATGGGGGGTATGACGTTAGTGATTATTGTAATATCGATCCAGATTATGGGGACCTCAATGATGTGGAAGAATTAATTGGACAGGTTCATCACAAGGGGATGCGAATTCTTTTCGATCTGGTTCTTAATCACACCTCCGATCAACATCCCTGGTTTCTTGAATCCCGCAGCAGCGTGGAAAATCCAAAACGATATTGGTATATTTGGCGCGATGGTAGAGGATCACGACCGCCCAATAATTGGAGATCAATCGTTGGTGAATCTGCGTGGCATTACGATCACGGCACCAACCAATGGTATTACGCCAGTTTTCTCCCTTTCCAGCCAGATCTGAATTATCGCAACCCAGAAGTCATCCGTACGATGTTCAACATTGCTAAGTTTTGGTTGGATAAAGGCGTTGATGGGTTTCGTCTGGATATTTTCCACACTATCTTCAAGGACCAGCAATTTCGTAATAATCCCATGTCATTTCAACTGTTTCCTCATGATTTCAGGGCTGGGTATTTCCAGAAATGGCTGTATAACCTCAACCAACCCGAGACAATTCAACTTGCCATTGATTTACGTGAGCTGGTTGACTCATACTCACCGGAGAGGATGCTGATCGGGGAAATATTTGCCGATGAAGCCACAATCCGAAAATACCTGGGGCAAGATAATGATGGTTTAAATCTTGTCTTCCTCTGGAATTTAATGGATCTGCAACCAGATGCTGGTTATCTGAAGAATGTTGTGCGCCATTATGAAGCACACTTCCCAGAACCATTTACACCAGTATACCTTTATGGAAATCATGATCGCCAGAGACTGATGTCCAGGATAGGCGGAGATAAACGGATGGCTTCATTATTGGCTTTGTTCCAAATCACAACGCGGGGAGTACCCGTGACTTACTATGGTGAAGAGATAGGCATGTCTGAGGTAAAACTCCCTGGTTCCACCTCAAAAGACCCCATTGGGAGACGTTTTAATTGGGTCCCTCAGTTCTTACTGGATTGGTTGAATCTGTATGTTAACCGGGACGGATGCCGGACACCGATGCAATGGGATGATAATGAACATGCAGGTTTCAGTGACCTGGGTGCCACCCCCTGGTTACCGATCAACAGGAACTACAAACAAGTTAATGTAATGGTGGAACAAAACAGTGGAGGCTCTTTATTGAATGTCTATCGAGATTTGTTACGTATCAGAAGAGAAAACTCAGCGCTTCAGGTAGGGGCGATAGAATTACTGGATGGTGCGGGAAAAGCTGACCAGCTGTTAGCGTACACGCGGAAGTTCGAGCAGGAGATGGTCTTGGTGGTGATCAACTTTAGTGAATCTGGTTGCATATTTACCAATCCGACACATTGCGAACAGGAGTTATTTCTAATTGGGAAGTATAAACGTTCGGAGGAAGGGGATATCGTCCTCCATCCTTTATCGGGATTAGTGTTTACTACATAACAGGTCTTATGTAAATATCTTAGTCTTATCCCCTTCACACTGCCAGTATCGTTGGTGAAAGTCCCCCAAATACCGCATAAAATGTACTTCGCGAAGAATCCAGTTCGAGGAGGAACCCCTGAGTTTAGAGGGCTGTATCGTGATTAAAACATTACAAAACGACGATCGACCGCCTGCCAGCATCCAGCGAGAGGTTGAAGGTTCTCCAAAGGCATTGATTTGCATTTTATGCAGCTGCTTTTACTTAAATCCCACCTTATCGACGTAACACCATATCCAATCTTCACCTGGCTCAAACGATTTGATGATCGGATGACCAGTGGACTTAAAATGCTTGGTGGCATGCTTGTTTTTTGAGTTATCACAGCATCCAACATGACCGCAAATCAAGCACAGACGCAGGTGCACCCAGGTGTCACCCGTGCGCAAACATTCCAGACAGCCTTGACCACTGGGGACGACTTCTTGAATCTGATCGAGGTGTGTGCATTTCGTTTCAGTCTTCTCGGACATTATTACTCCTTTTCTGTTATTATATCTTCTTCTCTTGATTTTATGGAATGCGAAGGAAAGTTTTCAAGGATTATTGTATTTAGAACTATAAGGGAAAACAAATATTATTGGTGTTGTTACAATCATCATTTAATAGCTTAGATTCGGGCTCATTAAGCTCATTTATCACCAGTTCAACCCAAGGTTCCCTGCACAAAATCAAAATATCCTGTAAAATATAGACTAGTACAATTCAATGGGTTGGAGTAAGAGTTTTTCCCAATCTTGGTGATTCTATTTCTTATTTTCAATGCGAGGCTCTCTGAAGATCATTTCTTTTTAAATTTCTTTCTCCGGTCAAGAGAATATCATCATTGCATTGAATTCAGATTTTTTTCCAGAAAGGAGGTACATTCGACTGGGATTTCTCTATCCGAGCACAAACATTCATTGCTCAATCAAAATAATAACTAACGAAATATTATAAATTCAATTACCACGCAGGAGGAGTTTCAATGGATGCCATACAAGATTTTTTCACCCAACCACTTGGCAGCACAATTCTAAATTTGTTGGTTGCCTTGTTAATATTAATCATCGGTTATATCGTTGCTCGAATTTTTGGAAGCATCACCCGACGCTTGCTCAAACGCACCAATCTCGATAATCGCTTGGCTGAATCGTTGAGCGAACCCGATCAGCCTAGAAAATTCAACATTGAGAATATCATTGGCAGTGTAGTTTTCTGGATTACAATGCTCTTTGTTTTGGTAGCGTTCTTCGAACGCTTGAACCTGACATTGATCGCCGCACCTATAGAGGCTTTTCTCAATCGGTTTACGACAGAATTCCTTCCCAGATTTATTGCTGCGGGAATTCTACTTTTTGTAGCCTGGCTAACAGCTGTGGCACTGCGCTTCCTGGTAATTAAAGGTGGCGCACTGGTAAAACTTGATGAAAGACTGACCAAATATACAGCTCTCAAAGATGAAGAGAAGGTTTCTTTCACAGAAACCTTGGGTGCTGCAATATATTGGTTCACGCTGCTCCTTTTCTTGCCCTCTGTACTGTCCGCACTTGGAATCCAGCAGGTCGCGGTATCAATTCAGATTGTACTCGCCCAGATTTTTGAGTATATTCCGAACGTACTTGCTGCCGGCGTAATTATGCTGGTTGGCTGGTTTATCGCCAGAGTCGTCAGACAGATTGTGGAAGGCTTGCTGAAGGCAATTGGAACAGATCAGGCCGGTCAGCGTTTAGGTCTTTCTGAGACAAGATCTCTGTCTGAGATCGTTGGGCTAATCCTGTATATCTTCGTCTTTGTGGTTGCTCTGATAGCCGCTCTCGAGGCACTCGATATCGCGGCCATCACTATCCCAGCCACCAAGATGTTGAGCACTTTCATCAATGTCATCCCCAACTTGATCGGTGCGGCATTGGTCTTGATCCTCGCTTACTACATTGGTCGCTTGATCGCCAATTTGATCAGAGATCTATTGAGCGGGATCGGTTTGGACACAGTACCGGAAAAATTGGGCATCACCTGGAGCGGGACGACCACATTGTCCCAGTGGGTTGGCTATTTGATCCTGCTGGCGATCATGCTCCTCGCCACAGTATCTGCGGCTGAACTTCTCGGATCTGCTGCTCTGACAGAAATCCTGAATGTGTTTATTGCCTTCTTCTGGAAAGTGGTCCTGGCGGTGGTGATATTCGCCGTCGGTTTGTACTTCGCCACCCTGGCATATAAAGCTGTCGTTAAGACTGGCACCAACCAGGCAAACTTCATCGGCAGAATGGCGCAAGTCGCGATCATTGTCTTTGCCGCTGCCATTGCTCTGCGCGAAATAGGTGTGGCAAACGAGATCATCAATCTGGCCTTTGGCGTCACCCTGGCTGCCATCGGATTAGCAGTCGCCTTGGCCTTTGGTTTGGGAACTCAGAAAATTGCAGAACGTGAATTGGATAGTTTCCTGACCAAGATGCGCTCACCGAAGGATGAGGAATAGGTTATTCTGATTCAAACGATAAGGTAAGAATAAATGCTTTGAGCAGCTCAATTGCTCAAAGCATTTTCTTAAATTAAGAGCCGATTATAAATAAGCAGCCAGCCAAAACATCAAATTGAATCCTTCCAGACTTATACTTCCCTAGCGCTTTCACGCCTGGAGACGAAGGTCAGAAGGACTACTAATAACAGGATCAATCCCATCAAAACGTAAACATCCTGAGCAACCTGTGACCAGGTAGCATCCTTTTGGCTGATTTCAATAATCGGTCCGATCATGTAGTATGTGGGGAATAATTTTCCAATCCACTCCGGGATACCCGGGAAAAGATAGATAAACACCGGGGCATATAAAAGCAAGCCCATTCCTTTGATCACTGCGAATAAGGTGTTGATGTCTTTAATAAACGCGCCTAACAATACACCAAATGCTGCTGCCATCAGGGCACTCAAAGCCAATACTCCCACCAATAAATAAGGTTGATTACCAAACGCCCGGTTTAAGAAAAGGATCAGCACAGCCACCAGGATGCTCACCAGAAAACCAAACAAACCCTTCGATGTAAATACATCCCCAAGAGTTGTCGGAGTTATCACTAATGCTTTAAGAGTCCTTTTTTGCTTCTCATCCACCAGAGAGGTCGCCGGAACCATGGTACCTCCAAGAATGATCGCCATGAATACGATGAAGGGGAAGATACGCTTCTCCCAGGGAATGTCCTGCCCTTCTCCGAGAGAAGTAGAGATGATCTCTACCGGCACCTCCTGGCCGACCATTTCCCTTACAAGCACAACCAGGCTTGTGGCGATCGCAGCTCGATTTCTTAATAAGCTTTCCCCCCACAAATATCCACTCAGCTGAGCTTCATCGCCGCTCTTGAGGCTGGTGTCAAACTGCTGCGGGATGACAAGCCCAAAGTCAACCGCGCCGCGTTCCACAGCTGCCCTTAATTCATCATCAGAAGAATATTCTTTCGATAAAAGCGCATCTGTATTAGTCAGCATAGCCGCCAATTCTGAATCGCCCTGGTCATTAATCCCCAATTTGGGCTTCCCAGAGAATAAGGAACCAAATAAAAGAGTGACCACCAGTGACAAGACAATGGGGATCACAATCGCGAAGACGAAAATAAAATTCTTTGAAGTATGACGAATCTCTTTCCCCAATAAGACATAAACTCTGCGGATGTTCATGCCATCTTCCTCCTCAAGGCAACTACACCCAACCACAAAATTATCACGTCGATCACCAGGAGAATTGCCAGGTTGTAAAAAGCCAAACTATTGCTGATCCCATAATTGAGCGCCCGGTTAATCGTATCGACCAGGTAATATGAAGGAACTGCCCTGACCCAATTACTGATCGTCCCAGGGAAGATTATCCCAAATGCTGGCAGGCTCAAGATGAGAATCGCCAGTACTCCCCAGGCTAAGATGCCCATCAAATCCCGCCCAGTAGATGCCAGCAAGAAACCGATGCCGGTAGCCAGCAAGGCTCCAAACAGCAATGCGATCAAGACAATCACCGGCTGGTTGTTCAATCCACCTGTAATTGCAACCAATATTAGGGCCTGGACAAAGGCCATCCCCACACCAGTAATTCCCTTGCCGATGAACAAGCTGCGGACTGTTAAGGGAGTGATCAGCAAGGCTTGCAGAGTTTTTGCCTCGATCTCGCTGCTAAGCAAGCTGGCCAATCCCATCGTCTCGATCATCAAGATGAATACCGCGATCATCGGCAGCATACGATCCCTGAGGGGTATTTGTTGTCCAACCAAGTCAACCCCGATGATTTCTTCACTAAATTCGATATTCAGCGGTTGACCGACCATGGTGAAGGATAATTCCTTAAGTAATAAAATGTATATGTCTTTTGCTTCCTGGGGAAGGTCAGCTGGGAAGTAAACTTCGATAACTGGGTTTTCTTCGTTTACCAGCGATGCCATAAATTCATCAGGAAATGCATATCCGGCAGTCACTTCCGCATTTAAAACTGCATCTTTAAGGTCCTGCTCCGAATCTGCGTAATAGACCTCCAATCCTTCACTCTCTAACTGATCGGCAATGACGGGTGGCAGTTCACTCACATAAAACCCAATCCTTAGTGTCTCATTCACATTATCAGGCATAAGGAAGTAAATGACGATGTATGCCAGCAATGCGAAGACTGTGATAAATGCAAAAAACCGGTTTCTGAAGAATAGCGTCAGGTCTTTGGCAACCAACGCCCGAATAGTCTGCCAGCTCATCCTGCCAACCCCCGTCCAGTGATGCGGATGAAGATGTCCTCCAGAGTTGCTTCCTCACTATGGATGGTAACTACCTGCTCTTGAGTAAAGAGCTCCTGGATAGCCTCAGCGGTTTTGGGTTTGTCAAGGATAATCTCCTTAATTTCCAGTCCCCCATCAGCTCTAGCTACCTCTGCTTTAATCGCCCGCTTGCCATACTGCTGCTTGAGATTATGAGGTGTATCTAAGGCCGTGATCCCTCCCTGATCGATGAAAGCCACCCGGTCGGAAAGCTTGTCTGCCTCGACCATATCGTGTGTAGTCAGGAATACCGTTGCACCTCGCTCACGTTCCTCGAGGATCACATTGCGGATGGTCTCCGAGGAGACTGGATCTAATCCCTCTGTAGGTTCATCCAGGAAAAGGATGCGCGGTTGGTTGACCAAAGAACGTGCGACCATCAAGCGTTGTTTCATACCTTTGGAATATGTTTCAACACGATCTTTTCCACGTCCATCGAGCCCAACGCGTACCAGCAGGGCAGCGGCATCAAAATCCTTGACCCCAAAAAGCTTAGCAAACAGGTTCAAGTTTTCTTCAGCACTCATCTGTTCGTATAAATTTGTCAGTTCAAAACAAACTCCAATTTGCGCCTGTACCCTTTCAGTTTCTTGAACCACATCCATGCCCAGCAGAACTGCCTTGCCTTCTTTGGGGCGCAGCTGCCCGGTCAGCATTTTCACCGTTGTAGTCTTACCGGCTCCATTAGGGCCTAAAAAACTCAGTATCTCCCCCTCTTTTACTTTGAAATTTATATGGTCGACTGCGGTCAATTGATCATAAGCATATGTCAATTGATCTGCGATGATTGCCTCTTCCACGTTTGCTCCTCCAGTTTTCCCTATGTAACATGAGTGTGTTTGTGAAATATTGATCAGCCATCAAACCGTGAAATTATATCCCATCCCCATTAATCTGGGAGAAAATCTCTTTGGAATTTCAAGGTAGCCAATTATGAACTCTTCAATCTAAGGTCAACTGATGTCCATTTTCCCTCAACCATGCCCGGTGATCTAGATATTCTGGCATCAGGTTGCTGACCTCACCCCAAAATGCTTTCGAATGGTTTCTAACCTGCAAATGGACTAATTCGTGAACCACGACGTAATCAATAACTTCTCTGGGTGCCATGATTAACCGCCAGGTAAAGTTGAGCGAGCCTTTTGGACCACAAGAACCCCAACGTGTTCTGGCGCTAGTGATCCCAATCCGGGCATATGCAAAACCGTTTTCTTGAGCCCTGTTCGCAACGAGTTCCTTTATGACCAGGGAAGCTTGCTTTCGATACCAGGTCGTGAAAACATGCTGCGCGTTATTCTGGGAATTCGCTGCCAGATAGAATTTATCCTTCAAGACAAGGGGGTCTGCCTGTTCATTAACCACTTCAAGCGTGTAAGGCTCTCCTAGATACAGAAATGGCTCACCAGGGATGAATTGTTTTGCTGGCACCTCAAGTGACTGTTGTTTTAGCAATTCTTGTTTTCTTCTGATCCAACGTTCTTTCGATTTCACCAGCGCTTCGATTTGACCGCGCGGAGTTATTGTTGGAGCACGCACGATCAAGCTGCCATCACGCTTCACTTCCAATGAGATTGTCCTGCGTTTTGATCGGATTATCTGATCGATCTTGACATCATTGTGAACCGCGATCATGTCATTCGGACCTCAAATACGTGTGTGTCCCAAGGCAGCATATCGAGGTAAAGACCAATCTGTTGTAAATCATCCCCTCTGCGAATGTAATCTACCTCACTGATCTTATCCTGGAATTCCACCTGCTTGCCAGCAAGATCGCCCCAAGGCAAGTGTACATAACACTGACTTTGATGGGGTGAATAATTGACCACGACCAGGAAATATTTATCTTCATTAGCATGCCAGGAGAATGCCACAAAACTGTCCCAGGTCCAATTGCTCTGCCAGGCCGGTAGACATTCCAACAACTGCCAGTTTCCATCCTGGAGGATAGGCAGCTGCAGGAGCTCCAATAGTTGAGAATAAAGCTTCGCGATTGGTGGATCTTGGTACTCTTTTGGTGCCCGGCAGAGCTGCATGGGGATTCGCGCCTGGTGTCCTTGCAGCTGACCCTGGTGGAAAAATCTCAATCCAGGTGTCAAATAGGTAATCAACGCGGCAGCTTGATGAACCTGGGGAGGAAATGCAACCGAGGCGCGCGGTTCATCATGGTTTTCCAGAAAGCGAACTGAATGGCTTTGAAATTCCAACTCTGCGAGAAGGTGCTCACGCACAGGGCGGGCCTCCTGCTCGTGCAGGCGATCATATAGACGTTTATCATAGGTGTAATCGAAGCCTTGCCTCTGGAGAGTCCACTCTAAATCCCAATATACTTCAGCGATGAAGATGAAATCCGGGTATAGCTCGCGTATGCGCGCAATCGCTTCCGGCCAAAATGGCTGCATCTCGATTCCCCACGTATTTTTAAAGACTTCCGGCATGATCAACATAGCCATGTCGCAGCGTACTCCATCACATAAATCGGCGATCTTGATCAATTCTTCCTGCATGGCAGTCTGCAGCTGGGGATTGCCATAATTCAATTGGAAGGTGTCAGACCACCCATGAAAGTATGGGTCACGTCCATAGGCGATAATCCTATCACCAGAGGGGGTATGATCGTAATTAAATGGCTGGCTTAGTAGCTGATCCCCGTTCCCCTGGACATAGTAATCCGGATGCAGGGTTAGCCAGGAATGGTCACGCGCAGTGTGGTTGGGGATAAAATCGAGCATAAGCTGCAAGCCGCGTTCCTGGAGCCGCTCCCGAAAGAGAGCTAAACCATGCTCACCCCCCAAGTCTGGGCTTACGGAGTAAGCAGTTATCGCGAAGGGTGAGCTGCAAATGTCTGCTTCTTGATAATCCGGAAGTGCTTCACGGTAAACTCGGCGCAATTCGGGTAGTTCCCTGGCGATTTGTTGCCCAAGATCACCTGTCTGCCAAACGCCCAACAGCCAGATCCACTCAAATCCAAGGCTGGCAAGCCGCTCAAACTCTTCATCTGGAACATCACTAAGCGTGATCTGTCTCCCAGCTTGGGTGGACAAGGATCGCAACCAGACGCGGGTGTTAATCTGGTAGAGAGATGGATAGCGAGAACTAGATAGAGGCATAGAATAATCCGTAATCGTCCTACCCAATCAGCATTACTCTCGATGAGTGAGGAAGATGATTTAAACCAATAGCACCTATGACTTCACTGCAAAAAGGGTTGGCAACCCTCCTCAAAAGGCGAAATCTTTAATATAATCAAGGCATGTTCAAGAAAAACACTAAACATCTACAACC
>SDBU01006321.1_pt1 | contig 13963 bp, 13 predicted proteins | sample 2277071 | NCBI WGS metagenome assembly SDBU01 (sample SAMN10397929, study PRJNA504765) | marine sediment metagenome | isolation source: marine sediment core GS08_GC12, 126 cmbsf | place: Arctic Ocean: Gakkel Ridge, Loki's castle | collected 2008
CTAACCGACGCCCGCCTGCGCGAGTCCGCCGAGCAGGCCCGGGAGCTGTTTCTTCGAGGCCGGGAAACCGAAGTAACTCATCGTGGGTCAGTGTCGCAAAGGCAGCCACCTGCACGCCACCCGGCCAGACAAGGTGCCAGGCCTCCTTGGCGCAGCTTTTTACCAGCTTCAGGTTCGTCGTCGTTTCGAGGTAGGTCCCGTGTTTTCTCTTGTTCATGCGGTCCCCTTCTTCCACTTCTAGGGCCTCAGCGGTTAACTCCATAGCGATAACTATCTCTGCCTTCATCAAAAAATAGGTGTCCTTGGCGACCCACTGTTTCACGGTGAAGTCGCTGAACACTTCGTCAAGGAGTTCTTCGGCAACATCAAAGGGCAACATTTCTTCCCCGGCTATCGTTGTTTGCTGCATGACTAATTGCCAGAGCTGTTCCATATCCGGGGTGAGCCGAAGGATGTAGCAATCTACACCTTTTACCCTCTCACTGCCGATGACCCTGACCTGCGTGGTTTCAAGGAGTTCTATCTGAGGGTCAGCTCCGGTGAGAAGCAATTCGTTCAGTTCTTCCAAATCAGCCTCTGATGTTTCCAACTTGGTCCACACGGGCTCCTCTTCTGGCTCATCAAGCATTACGTATACCATATCATCAACAAGATACGTCGCCATTGCCATGCCGATTTCACCTTCCCCGGGCACTGCCCAGTTCGTAGTCATCTCCATTCGCATTTTATTATTATCAAGGTCTAATGCACTACTTAAGGTTATTGCGATAGTCATTTCACCCGCTTCACCCTCAACTATGCCAGCCATGTCCAGACTGATGTCCATTTCGAATTCGTACGAGCGGGCGTCATTCTGCGCTTCAATTACGCCGTCGATTATCTCTTGCACTGAGGGTAGCCCCGCCTCCTCTTCTTCCTCCTCTACTACTACTTCTTCCTCCTCCTCCTCTTCAGCTTCTGGGGGCACCACAATGGAAATAGGCTGGTTATAGTTGTAGGCGAGAAAACTGAGGGTGATATCCATGGTCATTTCCCCTTCTTCCACCTCCATGGCCTCCGCGGTCAACTCCATACCCATATCTATCTCTCCCTTCATTAAGAAATATGTGTCCTTGGCGACCCACTGTTTCACGGAGAAGTCGCTGAACACTTCGTCAAGGAGTTCTTCGGGAACTTCAGGTAATGGCATTCCCTGTCCGCCGAGTCCTGCCGTCTGAAAGACTGTTTCCCAGAGCTGGTCCATATCCGGGGTGAGCTGAAGAAGGTAACAGTCTACGCCCCTTACCTTCTCAATGCGGAGGACCTTGACCTGTGCTGCTTGCAGGAGTTCTATCTGAGGCTCAGTCATGGCTATTAGTTCGATTGCTTCTTGCCAATCTGACTCTCCTAGCTCCTCCTTCGTCCACATGGGCTCCTGTCCCGGCTGATCAAGCATTGCGTATCCCATATCATCAACAAGATACGCCGCCATTGCCATGTCGATTTCATCTTCCCCGGGCACTGCCACGTTCAGAGCCATGTCCATTCGCATCTGTCTATTATCAAGGTCTAAGGCGCCGCTGGATTCCATTGCCATAGCCACTTCACCCGCTTCACCCTCAACTATGCCGGATGCGTCCAGGTTGACATCCATTTCGAATTCGTATGATGTGATGTCATCCTGCGCTTCAATTACACCATCGATTATGTCTTCCGCTGAGGGTGACCCTGCTTCTCCTCCACACGCGGTGAAGGAAAGAACCATAACCAGCACCAGAGCCATTGCCACTATTTTCTTCCACATTTTCGTTCTTCTTTCTCCAGTCAAAGCATTTCACATGTATGAACTTGAGTCTAGCCCTCCAACTGGGGTTTGTCAATATGATGAAGAAGAGGCATTGATTGAGTAATGGCGGAAAGAGTACAATGAGGTACGTCCTCATAGCTCCCTGGGCTATCGACCACTTGCTTCTGAGGCTATTATGCCGACAACTTTGACTCAGAAAATGGTGTCCCTTTCGGGGGCAGGTCAAAAGTCTTTAAGGAAGGAAGGGAGGAGGGAGGGAAGACAATGGATTACGAAAACATTATCTTGGAGAAAGAGGGGAATATTGCAGTCCTTACTCTAAACCGACCCAAGGTTCTGAACGCGGTGACCTATAAAATGATTGGGGACATCCTCGACGCGATTGGTAAGCTGGCAGAGGATGACGAGGTACGGGCGGTGATTATTACCGGTGCTGGTCGCGGCTTCTGCGCTGGCGATGACCTGCGGGGAATGGGCACTCCCCCGGCTTTCGACCGGAAAGATAGCCTGCGCCAGAGGCAGCAGATGCTCATCAAAGCCATAAGAAGATTGAGGAAGCCGGTCATAGCCGCAATAAATGGCAATGCGCACGGCATGGGCAACGATATCGCGCTGGCTTGCGATTTCAGGATAGCCTCAGAGGAGGCGAAATTGGGCGACCTGCGGACTAGCCACGCTCTTACCATAGCAACCGGGGCCACCTATCAAATGCCGAAGGTAGTGGGGCTGGCAAAGACAATCGAGCTCCTGCTTACTGGTGACATGATAGATGGTAAAGAAGCAGAGCGGATAGGATTGGTTAACAAGGCGGTACCTGCTGATAGGTTCAAGGCCGAGGTAATGGAACTAGCCAATAAACTGGCACAGGGACCGACCAAGCTCATTGGACAAGCCAAAGGACAGATATATAGAGAGCTGGGTATGGACCTGGCCTCAGCATTGGAAGACCAATTAATAGAGGTATTTGTGCAAACAGAAGATGGCCAAGAAGGACTGAAAGCCTTCTTTGAGAAGAGACCCCCCAAATATATTGGTAAATAGACGCCGGACAGAGAAGTGGACTGCCCAACACAACGCGGCTGCAGTACAGCCCTGGGGTTGAGTTCTTCCCTGATTGGTCTTATCTCCTCTTGTGTTGGTAGCGGAGCCTCAGGGTGGCCTGCGCCCGCAGTTACCTTACTAATGAGACAAAAATGACTTCTGTTACATGTAGACTATTGACATTACCGAGAAAGATATTCTATCGTTTGTGTCAATAAAGGAGGTAAATACTATGGAAGCATACTGTGTTAAATGCCGTACCAAAAGAGAGATGAAAGATGCCAAGGCCATAACGATGAAGAATGGGAAACCGGCGACCCAAGGGGCTTGTCCTGTGTGTGGCACCAAGATGTTTCGAATCGGTAAGGCCTAGATCGTTATCATAACAATCCTTCCTCCAGAAAGGCTGGATACATGCATCAGATATATTTGTCCAGCCTTATTATTATCTATCACCTGGAATAACCCTAAGTGCGTTCCGCACGTCCAGAAACTCATCTCTGACTCCAAAGTTGGTCTATCTATTTTTACTGTTCACCCGTGAAGCCGTGGCAAAAGTATCGACTTCACCATTGTTGACAATCCTACCTCAAGATTGTATTCTAATGGCAGATAGGGGCTTTTCCTGGCACCTTTCAAGCATATGAAGCTGATTCTCGGATTGTAACTGCAGAGAAATACTTGGTACCACTCTCAAAGACTGAACAGTCTCCCGTGATTATTATGGTCCATACTTGCTGGTGCGTGATTCCGGCCAAGCTATGATAGTGTAATTAAGGAGGGATTTATGGGAGATGCAAAAACCGCGGAATACCCCGTGATTTGGATACAGTGTGCTACCTGTACTGGTTGCTCTGTGTCCGTACTCAATTCGGTGAGCCCGACCATCAAGAATGTTCTAGTAGACGAAGTAATCCCTGGCAAACATGTTAATCTCCGGTTTCAAGCCACAGTAATGGCAGGAGCCGGAGATATTGTTATTGAGGAGATGGAGGCGACTGTAAAGTGAACATTGCCGAAAAAGCTAAGAGTGGAAAGTTCATAGTCACTGCTGAGGTTGGCCCGCCTAAAGGTGTAGACATTCAGGAGATGTTACATGACGCCGAGTTGATGCAAGGGAGGGTTGACGCTATTAATGTCACTGACCAGCAAAGCTCTGTAATGAGAGTGGGCTCTCTGGCTATCAGTCGCCTCTTAAAGGAGAGGGGCATGGAACCAGTCTTACAGATGACCTGCCGGGACCGAAATCGCATCGCACTACAATCTGACTTACTCAGCGCCAGCGTTCTGGGAATCGAGAATGTCCTTGCTCTTACCGGTGATTTGCCCTCACTTGGTGACCATCCTCAAGCCAAACCGGTATACGATTTGGATTCGGTGCAACTCCTTTGGACCATAAAAGGGTTAAATGAAGGCTACGACATGGCTGGCAATGAGCTTGATGGAAAGCCCAATTTCTTCCCCGGAGCAGTGGTAAACCCAGGAGCTGATACTAAGGCCTCTTTTGAACTCCAGCTTATCAAGATGGAGAAAAAGGTAGAAGCTGGAGCTCAGTTCTTTCAGACTCAGGCAGTTTACGAGCCGGAAAAGTTCGGAGAATTCATGAAAGTGGTGGCACATCTCAATGTGCCGGTACTGGTGGGGATTGTACTTTTGAAATCTGTAGGTATGGCACGTTTCATGAATAAGAACACTGCTGGGGTGCACGTGCCCGATAGCCTGATTGAAGAGATGGATAAAGCGGAGAACCGAGCTCAAAAAAGCATTGAAATTGCGGCTCGGCTGATAAACGAGATGCAATCTATGTGCCAGGGTGTGCACATAATGGCTATCGGCTGGGAAAAGAGAGTCCCGGAAGTACTTGATGCTGCTGGAATATAGCCTGCGCTTTGTCACTACAATTATGAAACAGATATCGGAATTTGATTGTGAGCAATGAGCTATCCAAAGGAGTATTAAAATGGTAGAAAAAGTGAAAATTCTTCTTATCGATGATGACGCTGACTTCGTAGAGGCAACCAAAATTGTTCTGGAAAGTAAGTCCTACCAAGTAATTGTGGCTAATGAAGGGGAAGAGGGATTGCAGAAGGCGAGAGAAGAAAATCCTGATTTGATTATTCTGGATGTAATAATGCCGGTGAAAGACGGGTTTACCACCGCTAAGCAACTCAAAGCAGACCCCCATCTCGGTAAAATACCGGTTCTTATGTTAACAGGTTTTGCGGAAAGGGGTGGTGAAACCTCTATTCCAGCCAGTCGGGGTCTCACTCTTGAAGCTGAGGACTATATCGATAAGCCAGTTAGTCCTGAGGACCTCCTGAAGAGGGTGGAAAATTATCTGAAGAGGGTAGGTCAGTAAAACGAATTGAGGAAGAAATGAAGGATTCAAAGAGTATAACGATGAAGAATTACAAGCCTGCAACACGACCTCTAAAACCTAAGTCGCCACTTAGCTACAAATTGTTCAGATTGGCTCACACCTTGCTCTTTAATGAGAAGAACATAATCTTCAAGATTTTCAGGCCAATTGCACGATACGTTGACTCTAGGTATCGATTAAAGAAAGTCTTTGGCTATTTTGAACATCTGGCCAAAGTAGCACTCTTCGGATGCATGAACTGTGGTGACTGTGCTCTGGTAGATGTAGCCTATCTATGTCCTATGTCTCAATGCCCCAAGAACCAGAGGAATGGGCCCTGCGGCGGAAGCAAGGACGGCTGGTGTGAAGGCTATCCCAACGAAAAGAAATGTGTCTGGGTACTAGCCTATGAAAGACTGCAAGCCTATCACGAAGAAGATAGAATACGTACCAACAACGTTCCACCGTGTGATTGGACATTGTGGCAGACTCCCTCTTGGCTTAACTTCTATCTGGGTAGAGACCATTCCGCCAGGAAGTTGGGGATGAAATCGAAGGAATAAACCAAGTAACCATTTGGCTTGCAGAATAGGGGTACAAACCTTAGCTGAACTTTTCCCTGAGCTTCCGGCCTTTCCGGCGCAGAATACCCATTTTGTTGGCAAAGCTTCCAGTGAGTAGGGCATCTGGAGTATGTACCTTAAGGCTAAACATGTAAGAGGGATGAAAACAGCCGGGACTATACCAGTGACCTGCCCCGATAAAGGATACCACCTTTTAAGTTAGAGTTACCAGTATTCTAGCCTCTGTTATTGGCTAACTGCTTACGCCCACCTGTGGTTTTTTAGATGTATGTTCATTGATAGTGCCGCTGAGAATCACCTTATCACCCGGTTTGGCTCCAGAACCAGAAATAGCCACTCCCGGGGGAACTAGTCCTATCCCTGCAGTATTAATGAATAATTTATCGACATTTCCTCTGTTCACCACCTTGGTATCACCAGTGACTATTTTTACATTCGCCTCTTCTGCGGCTTTCTGAACACATGTCATCACTTTCTTGAGGTCAGATAGTAGAAAGCCCTCTTCTATGATCAGGGAGATACTCAGATAGATAGGATTGGCGCCGCTCATTGCTAGATCGTTTACCGTGCCGCAAACTGCCAGTGTACCGATATCCCCGCCCGGAAAGAAAATAGGGTTCACTACATAACTGTCAGTGGTAAATGCCAGCCGACCGCTCAGTTTGAAAACCGCGGCATCATCCAATTTATCCAGTAACGGATTCTTGAACAAGGGAACGAAATTCTTTTCGATAAGGTCATGACTGAGTTTACCGCCACTGCCGTGAGCCAGCAGAATTTTATCCTCCATAGCCCTCTCCATAGAGGTGATATATATAACAGCTACCCTCTGAGGAAACCATACATGGGCCCACCGGGTGTTCAGGAGTGCAAACACCTCGGAGGAGTTTACAGTCGATGGGAGTCTTAACACCACGCAAAATGTCACCACATAAGCACCCTTTAGGCTCACGAGGAGGTTCCAACTTAATTTGGAAAGTTTGTTCAGCATCGAAATACTGATATTCTGATTTTAGCTTCAGTCCGCTTTCGGGAATTGTCCCTATGCCTCTCCAACTTGTTTCAGCGGGTTCGAATACCTGATACATAACTTCGAGAGCCTGCCGGTTGCCCTCCGGGGATACCCCCCGACGATAGGCTATCTCCACCCCAGGCTTACCACTCTCAATCTGTGCCACCAGCATATCGATGCTGAGAAGGACATCTAAAGGTTCGAAGCCGGATATGACACAGGCAATGCCATAATCCTGTGGTATGAAGTCGTAGGGCCGAGACCCGATGATGGTGCTGACATGGCCGGGGCAGACAATGCCATTGAGCCTCACTTCACCGGATTCCAGGATAGCCTTCATTACCGGAGGGCACAGCTTGTGCAGGCAGAGGATACGATAATTATCGATGCTTTCCTGCTCCGCCTGTAGAATAGAAGCGGCGACGGTTGGTGCCGTGGTTTCAAAGCCGATACCAATAAAGACTACGGTTTTTGAGTGGTTATTTCGGGCGATGCCGAGCGCGTCCTGAGCAGAGTAGACAATGCGGATGTCTCCGCCCTCAGCCTTAACCTGTTGCAGGCTGGAATAGCTCCCCGGTACTTTCAGCATATCGCCGAAGGTAGTGATGATAACATCAGGGAAACGAGCCAGATAAAGTACCTTATCCAGGTCAGTGCTGTCCGTAACGCAAACCGGACAGCCGGGACCAGAAAGCATCTCTATTGTGGATGGCATAAGCTGACGAATACCGTGTCTGATAATGGTTGCCGTATGCCCGCCACAGAACTCCATAAGTCTTACCGGTTTTTTCGAGCGATGATGAATCCTCTCGGTAAGTCGCCTGCCCAGCTCTGCATTGCGATATTCTGTTATGAATCTCATCCTCCAGGCAGTCTCCTATTCATTCTGATTGACTAACTCTTGCAGCAGCCCTAAGGTTTCTTCAGCTTCGACTTCGTCAATAATATTGATAGCATATCCTGTGATCAAAAGAACATAATCTCCTACTTTAACTTCTGGAGTTAGCCAGATGCTGACCTTTCGGCCTACTCCACCCACTTCCACCTCAGCCTGTCGCCCGTTTATGGATTTAACCAAAGCTGGAATTGCTAGACACATAACTTACCTTTCCCCTCCGCGGTGAAATTGGCGATAACCGCCTGTCCCAGGGAAATTCCTCCATCATTGGTAGGTACTTTGTCGTGAGTCAAAACGCTGAAGCCAGCCCCCTCCAGAGCAGCTACCGTGAGCCTCAGCAGCAGGCGATTCTGGAATACGCCGCCACTTAAAGCCACTTCATTAATGCCAGTCCTCTGGGCCAGACGCTGACACATCTGTGTTATCATCTGAGCCACGGTGCGGTGAAACTTCATAGATATACTGGCTGGAGAAACCTCCTTACTAAGTTCAATAACAATGGTTGAGAACAACTCACCAAGGTGTACAATATTTATTCCGTCCTGCTCAATAATAGAGAAGGGATAGCTGCCAGTTTCGCTTTCATTGGCAACCATTTCTAACTCAATGGCTGCCTGGGCCTCATAGTCTATCCTGTCCCTCACCCCGATCAAGGCGGATACAGCATCAAACAGACGACCACAACTAGAAGTCAGCGGTGAATTGATTCTCCGCTCGATTTGCTTCCTGATAATGCCTAGCTCATGGCTGTCTACACGGCTCAGGAAAGAGATGTCCTGGTTCATAACGTCTTCCCCCACTAGGCTGAGCAAGTAGCTGATTGCCATGCGATAGGGCCTCTTAATAGTAGCCGCACCACCAGGGAGTGGTACGTACTGCAGGTGGCCTAGCCGATCAAAACCTTGGTAGCTCACTATCAGGAACTCACCACCCCAGATGCAACCATCAGTACCAAAACCCGTGCCATCAAGGGCAACTCCGATGACTGGCCCCCGGATCCCGTTATCAACCAGACAGCTAACCAGGTGAGCGTGGTGATGTTGAACCGGGACAAAGGTTATATCAGTAGCGTCATTGTACATAGCTTTAGCATACTTGGTAGATAGATATTCCGGGTGCATGTCATAGGCTATAATTTCAGGCTGAACGCGGAATAGCCTTTTATAAAGCTCGATGGTGGTTTCAAAATGTTCCATAGTCTCCAGGTTCTCCATATCACCTATATGCTGGCTCAGGAAGGCGTGCTCATCCCTAGTAAGGCAGAAGGTATTATTAAGCTCAGCCCCGCAAGCAAGAATCTGCTTTGCTTTGAAGGGAAGATGAATCGGATACGGGGCATAACCTCTAGCTCGTCGAACTAACTGCGGTTTATCCATCTCCACCATAGCTACGCTGTCATCATACCGGGAATAGATGTCCCGATTGTGAAGTAGGAAATAATCGGCAATCCCTTTGAGTCTCCTTATAGCCTCGTCATTATCCTTGGCGATGGGTTCCTCACTCAGATTACCACTGGTCATTACGAGAGGTAGTCCGGTCTCTTTGAGTAACACGTGGTGCAGTGGAGTATAAGGCAACATCACTCCAAGGTAATTAACCTGAGGCGCGACCAACGACGATATTGGAGATTCGGCTTTTCGTCTTAAAAGCACGATGGGACATTGTGGGGACGTGAGAAGCTCTTCCTCGATGCTAGAAACCAGGCAATGTTGTCTCACTTCCTTCAATGTAGCCATCATTACAGCTAATGGTTTGGACGGGCGTCTTTTTCTCTCTCTAAGAAGGCTGATCGCTTTTTCATTGTTCGTATCACAGGCCAGCAGGAAACCTCCCAGACCCTTGATAGCTATAATCTTGCCTGCCTTGAGCAACTTGCTCACTGCTGTGAGTGAGTCACTTTCTGAGACTGGGGTACCTGTGCTATCAACCAGTTGCAGGCAGGGACCACAGCGAGGGCAGGCATTAGGCTGGGCATGGAAGCGCCGGTTGACAGGGTCTTCATACTCTTTTTGGCATTGAGGACACATCTTGAAGTTGCGCATTGTAGTCTTGGGTCGGTCATATGGGATATCTTCAATGATAGTGAAGCGGGGACCACAGTTGGTGCAACTGGTAAAAGAATAGCGGTAACGCCGGTCACCTGACGATAGGATCTCCTTGAGGCAGTCTGAGCAAGTGGCAATGTCTGGGGAAACCAGCTGGTATTTACCTTCTTCGGAGATGCTTTCCTGAATCTCAAAACGTTTATAACCAACGGGCGGTTCGTTGGTAAGCAAGATATCCTCGATATGAGCTGGGGGTGGGGCCAGAGTCTCCAGTTCAGCCAAGAATTGCTCCAGAATGGGAATGAGCTTGCCACACTTGATGAGAACGCGTGGTCTGCCGTGGCGCCCTATCTACCGAGCGTCCTTCTAGACACCATGCGTCGCTATCCTGGCCGGGATCCACCCTGGATTGATTCTCTGTAAGGCAGCCTTGTTCTCACAGACATCACTGGCTTCACCAGCATGTCGGAACACTTGGCTAAGGCTGGCAGAGAGGGGGCTGAATCGCTTACCAACATTATCAACGAGTACTTTCATCGCATGCTGGATATTGCCGGGGACAACGGCGGTACTAACGTAAAGTTTGGCGGTGATGCTCTGCTCATCCTGTTCACGGATGACGGACATGCTTACCGAGCAGTTAATGCTGCCCTGGGTATGCAGCGAGCCACTCGCAGTTTCGCTGCCTTTCATGTTGGCAAGCACCGCATCCGTCTCAATATGACCATAGGTGTGCACAGCGGGACTTTTTGGTCCGCCGCTGCAGGCTTGTCGGAACAACGAATGTAGCATTTTGTCCTTGGTCCGGAAACTAATCGTCTTGCCGAGACTGAAGGTGCAGCTTCAGCTGGTGAGCTTCTCATTACTGAAGCCACCCTGAACATGCTTGGCAGGTCGTGCTTGACTGAGCCGTGTGACAATGCCTACCGTGTTCTTCGTCTCAAGCCGGCTGCAGTTCCTCTGGCTACGGAGGAAAAGGGTACGTTACCGATTTCGTTAACTAAAGAATTATTTACCTATCTCCCTCCTCCCGTCACCCAAGCGCTGAAAAATGGTGCCTTCGCTAAGGGTGTTCAGGGTGAGCACCGTAAGGTGAGTACTATTTTCATAAACCTGCTCGGGGGGTGAATGAGCTCCTTGATGAACATGGCCCTGCGGGTCTTCTCAGTGAACTACAACAGTATCTATCATCCGTAGTGCGGCTGACTGACCAGTATGGTGGTTTTCTTGCAGGCAACGATATCTATAGTCTCGGCCTGAAATTGATTGTTATCTTCGGAGCGCCAGTTGCTCACGAACAGGATGCGGCCAATGCTCTCCGCTTTGCCCTGGAACTCAATCGCGAACTGGAACACTCGGATATCCATCTTCGCCATCGAATTGGCATTAACAGTGGCTTCGTCTTCGCCGGGGATGTTGGGCCTCCCTATCACCGTCAGTATACCGTGATGGGAGACGCTGTAAATCTGGCTGCCCGTCTCATGAGTGCCGGCTCTCCTGGCCAGATGCTTCTATCCAAGCAGCTTGCCACCGAGGCTGGTGACAGCTTTATCCTACAGGAGTTGCCGCCCATCTTCGTCAAAGGAAAAGAAGCGCCAATACCCATATGCCAGCTTGAAGGAGAGCATACCATTGTCCCCGGTAAGACCTCTGAACAAGCGGGTGCCCTGCTTGGTCGCGAGGCTGAGGTTGACTCATTTAAGCAGTTGTGCCATCTAGTTGAGAGAGGAAACGGCCGAACCGTCGTTATCTCCGGTAACGCCGGGATAGGTAAGTCCCGGCTGTTTTTTGAGTTCCAGGAGCATCTACGTACCCACGGCTGGACAATGCACCACGGTGCCTGCTATTCATATGCGGCGGCCAAACCGTTTGCACCCTGGATTCATGTTCTGAACTCGTTTTTCGCCATTGACCCAGCAGATAGCACAGAGATACGTAGTGAGAAGGTTCTGACCCTCATTACACAGCTTAAACCAGACCTCATGGAGATAGCTTCTCTCCTCAATTCTCTACTCGGGTTAGACATCGAACAGAGTGATATAGTTCGGTCTCTCGATGACGAGGCCCGTCGTCACCGTCTCTTCGAACTAATAACCGAGCTATTCCAGGCTACAAGTGCGGAGTCCACAACTGCAATTCTGCTGGAAGACCTGCACTGGGCAGACCATAGCTCCCTTCAACTCGTGAACCATATAGGCGCCAGTGTGGGGCCTTTCCGTCTGCTGCTCTGCCTGACTCACCGCCCTGTGAAGGGAATACAACTGAAGCTACCATCGACCTCAACCACCACGTTTGCCCTCACCGAACTACCGCAAGAGGCTGCTTCGCAGCTTGTTAAGACAGTTTTAGACCGCGCCGAGCTTCCAGAGCATGTTCTGGAGGCTATCCTTTCCAAAGCTAGAGGGAACCCTCTTTTCCTCGAGGAAGTTGCCCGTTCTATCAGCGAATCTGGTACTCTTGACCAGGTCCTGAGTGTTCCCTCCTTCAGAGCGGGTAAGGAGATGGCAGCGTTGGATATTCCGGACCGAATTCAGGCCCTGATTATGTCCAGAATAGATGCTCTCAAGGACACCACTAAGGAAGTGCTTCGGTCTGCTTCTGTGATTGGAAATACCTTCGATATACCTACTTTGCGGTGCTTGCTCGAGCCCGGCACCGAGACTGTGTCTTTGGAGTCCCAATTACATGAGCTAGTCCAGTTTGACTTTGCTGTTCGTGAAGAAGAAATCCGAGTCCTGCCTACTGTACACCCAAGTGGAGCTGGGGGGATTCGAACCCCCTACCTTTTGACTGCCAGTCAAACGCTCTCCCAATTGAGCTACAGCCCCATTAGCACATTATACTACTTATGTAGTTGCTCCAGCCACCTTGGCCGTAAAGGTCAGACCATCGTCTCCTACGTCGACGGTAATCGTATCCCCTTCGCTGAACTCTCCACCAAGCACCTTGGTTGATAGGGGATTCTCTACATGGTGCTCTATGGCTCGCCTCAGCGGCCGTGCTCCAAACAATGGGTCATAACCTTCCTTGGCCAGCCACAATTTAGCTTCTTCGGTTAACTCCACCCCGAGCTTGCGCTCAGCCAGTCGCCCCTGCAGGTCCTTTATCAGTAAGTCAACAATAATCCGTAGTTGTTCTTCAGTCAGTTCGTGAAAAACTATAATCTCATCCAGCCGATTAAGGAACTCGGGACGGAAAGTCTTCTTCACCTCAGCCATTACCTTTTCCTTCATATCCTCATAGCTCTGCTTCTGAGTTCTGGATTCGTCCCTTTTGGCAGCAAAACCGATACCAGTTTCGCGCTTGATAAGCTCAACACCAGCATTACTGGTCATAATGACCACAGTATTCTTGAAATCTACCGTCCGTCCGTGACCATCAGTCAACCGTCCGTCATCAAGAAGCTGAAGCAGACTATTAAATACCTCAGGGTGCGCCTTTTCAATCTCGTCCAGCAGGATTACCCGGTAAGGGCGCCGTCTCACTGCCTCGGTAAGCTGTCCCCCCTCCTCATAGCCAACATAGCCCGGTGGGGCACCAATCATGCGCGATACCGTGTGCCTCTCCTGATACTCTGACATATCCAGGCGCACCATTGCGTTCTCATCATCAAACAGGAACTGAGCCAGGGTGCGTGCTAATTCGGTCTTACCAACACCAGTCGGACCCAGGAATACAAAGCTACCAATGGGTCGTCTGGGGTCCTTCAGCCCGGCTCGGCTTCTCCGAATAGCCTCACTAATCGCCGTAACCGCCTCTTCCTGGTTTATCAACCTCTCGTGAATCCGCTCCTCCATATGAAGCAGCTTCTCCGCTTCACCCTCCAACATCTGGAACACCGGAATACCCGTCCACTGGGAAATTAGCCGGGCAATGTCATCTTCACCCACTTCCTCGCTAATCTTCTCCTGCTGCAGCCAGTTGTTCTTAGCTTGGTTATACTCCTCTTCCAGGCGTAATCTCTCAGCCCTGAGCTGAGTAGCACGTTCATACTCCTGCCGCTGTGAGGCAGCCTCCTCCTCGTTGTTTAGCTGCTTGAGCTGCTGCTCCATAGATTTGACTTCTGGTGGTGCACTTTCGGTATCAATTCGCAGTTTGCTGGCAGCCTCATCAATAAGGTCAATCGCCTTATCGGGTAAAAATCTATCTGAAACATAGCGCTGGCTCAATCGAGCCGCTGCCTCCAGAGCCTGGTCATTAATTTTGATCTTATGGTGGGCTTCATACCTGGGACGTAG
>SDBU01006322.1_pt1 | contig 13962 bp, 10 predicted proteins | sample 2277071 | NCBI WGS metagenome assembly SDBU01 (sample SAMN10397929, study PRJNA504765) | marine sediment metagenome | isolation source: marine sediment core GS08_GC12, 126 cmbsf | place: Arctic Ocean: Gakkel Ridge, Loki's castle | collected 2008
ACTGTTGTGGAACCAATTTTACTAATTATATTAGGCGTAATAATCGGTTTTGTGGTGCTTGCAATATTGATTCCACTTACCGATGTTAGTTCATTTATAGGAGAATAAATTATGAGAAAAAAAAGATATATGTCTCTTTTAGAGATAATGATCGTTATTTTATTAATTGGAATCATTACATCTGTAGTTGGTTTCAATGTTAAAGGAAGCTTAGAAAAGGGAAAAGTTTTCAAAACAGAGCAAGCTCAAAATCAAATTAGAGATCTTTTGCTTTTAGAAGTCTCTGAGGGGACTGCAATGGATGTTGTGGTTAGAGATCCAGAAACATATTTAAAAAAATCTGGTATTATTAAAAATGAAAAGACATTTATGACAGATGGTTGGAATGAAAGGTTCATCATTGAAGCTACAAAAAACGGATCAGATATCAAAGTAACATCGAAAAGACTGGAAAATTATAATCGAAAAAATAATCGAAACTCAAATGAGAGCTCAGATCAATTAGATGAAACTCAAGATTATTAAAAAATATTTCACACTTTTAGAGATTGTAATATCTATAGCAATATTGAGTCTTTGTTTTTCACTAATTGGAATGAAAACGCAAAAAGCTATTTATAAACATAGATATGAAAATAATATTAAACAATTCAATCATTATACTCAGTTTTGTAAAAAAATGGCACTTTCTAATCAAGCGGATGTATATTTAAATTTGAAAGAGCAAAATGAAAACATTGAAATCGAGATGGGCACAAGTGAAACTGAGGGTTTTTTCAAAAACATGAAAAAAACAAAAGATATTCTTAAAGATATAAATTTTTTAGTAAATGAAGAGATGATAAATTCTCTTGAAATAGTATTTACATCTAATGGATGTGTAATACCAAAAATTAAAATTGAATTAAGAGATAAAAACAGAAAATTTAAACCTTATAAAATTCTTAAAATATAGAAGCTTGCTAGAAAAGTTTTCTTTCTTTTATTCTAGTAGAAAAAGTATTCGAGGGCATTTTATGCAAAAAGTATTTATTTGTTTGGCTATTTTAATTTTAAATCTGGGATTTAGTGACAATTATTTCGATTTAAAACAAAGAGAGCCCAATTGGTTTAATGAAACTATAAAAACATATCCGAATGGAAATAGCGAAGTTGTTGTATTTTATGAACCCTCAGAAGAGGGAAGAGCAGCTGTCAAACAGATGACTTTTTATGAAAATGGAGCCATCAAACAGGAAGTTGATCTGATAACAATTGATGAAAAAGATGAAGCTTTCGAGATATATAAATCTACAAATGTTCCTCACGGATATGCTCTTGATTTTGCTAAAGATAAAACTATTGTGAAAACTTCAAAATATGAAAAAGGAATACTGCAAGGAGAGGTTAAAGTTTTTTATTCTCAAAATAAACTTATGAGTCAGATGCTTTATAAAAATGGAGTTTTAGAGGGTTTATTTGAAAGTTTTTATGAAACAGGATCTATTAAAGCAAAAGCTCTGTTTAAAGAGGGTAAACTTCAAGGCGATTATTTGCAATATCATCCAAATAGCAATAAAGCTACTTTATTAAAATATAAAGATGGAAAGTTAAATGGTCTATGTAAAGAGTGGTATGAATCTGGCGCGATGAGAGCTGAGAAAAGATTTTTAAATGATCAAATGCATTCAAACGGAAAAAATCCAGCTTTAATTGTTTATGATGAAAATCATATGGTTATTGAAGTATTAGATTTTAAAGAAGGCAAACCAGTAGGTTCGCATATAAAGTATCATAAAAATGGAACTGAGAGCTATAGAGTAAATTACTTAGATGGAAAAAAAGAAGGGGTTGAATACTTTTTTTCAGACAATAAGGATCTTTTAGGTTCTGGAGAATATAGAGCAGGCAAACCTATTTTGAAACATTGGAAAAAACATGAAAATGGAAAAATTAATTATATTGCTCATTTTGACGATAAAGGAGATCTTTTAAAGCCGATCAAAGAGTATTATGAAAATGAAAATGTGAAGAGAGTGCATTTTATGAAGGATAATAAAATGCATGGCAAATATATAGAGTACTTTGCGAATGCCGAGGTTAAAATCGAATCTAATTATATAGATGGTAATTTAGATGGAGAGCAAAAAGAGTCCTATCCATCAGGGCAGCTAAAAATTCAATCATTTTTCAAAAACGGTAAAAGAGAGGCCGAATATCTTCAATATTACGAAAATGGTATTTTAGCAAAAAAAATCAATTTTAAAGACGATCTAAAAGATGGATCGCTAACTCAGTTCTATGAAAATGGAAAACCGAAATTAGAAGCTTTTTTTGTGATGGACAAACCTCATAAAACGCATAAAGAGTGGTATGAAAACTCAAAATTAAAAGCTATAATTGAAAATGATCTTGGTAAAAAAGTAGGTATCCATAAAGAGTTTAATGAAATAGGAGATCTAATCTTTTCAGCGAAATATAAAGACGATCTTTTAGAAGGTGAATTTATATCATATTATGCAAAAGATAACCCAAAAGAAAAGCTATTTTTCAAAAACGGTAAAAAACAAAACGAAGCTACTTGGTACTATGAAAACTCAGCTATTTGGAAAAAAAACTCTTTTAAAGATGATAAATTAGATGGCAAGATGACAAGCTATTTTAAAGATGGCTCTTTAGAATTTGTAAAAGAATTTGCTGATGGCAGGCCTATAAAAGAACATATAGATTACTATCCAAAAGATAAATGTGAAAATTATGATGATAGAATTGCAAAGCTTTTTACATTTGATAAAAATGGAAAGATGCATGGAGTTCAAAAAACTTTTTATCCTAATGGCAATATAGAAGCTATTGTAAATTACGATCATGGAGAGTTTGATAAAGATAAGCTTTTATATGATATCGATGGAAATATTTTAGAAAAAGCAAGCTATGTAAAAGGCAATTTAGAAGGAGAGTATTTCCAAAAAATGCCAGATGGGAAAGAGATCTCAACTAATTATAACAACAACAGAAAAGATGGATGTCATAAAGTATTTGCTATAGATAAAAAAACTAATGAAAAACATTTAGTTTTTGAGAGTGAATATAAAAATGATAAGTTAAATGGTCTCGCTACTGAATATGATGAAAATCAAAAGAAACTATCAACATTTAATTTTGCAAATGGCAAGTTAAATGGGATCAGTTATATGTATTATCCAAACTCTCAAATCGGTATGAAAGCAGACTATATTGATGATAAAAAAAATGGTCTATGCACTTGGTATTTTCAAAATGGAGAAATCCACAAAAATGTTAGTTTTGTTGATAATATGAAAAAAGGAAAAGAGCAAGTTTTTCATAAAAATGGTCAAATATCAGCGATTAATTATTACCAAGATGATAAACTAGATGGCAAAAGTGTATTTTATAACGACACAGGAGCTGTCATTTTTATGGCGGAATATAAAAACGGAAAAAAACACGGAAAAGTAAATAAATATTATGAAGATGGAACGATCTGTTTAGAGCAACAATATATAGATGATCAGCTTCATGGTGAAAAGAAAAAGTATGAAAAAGATGGCCATATCGCAATTTCAAATTATGATAAAGGTATATGCATAGATTGATAAAAAAATTATTTTGTGCGTTTATTCTTTGTATAAATTTTTTTGTCATTTCTATTTATAGCACACCTACAGCAAAAGACAGCAATCTCAGATTTTTTTCAGGCACTTCAAATCCTGATTTAGCAAAAGAAGTTGCTAATATTTTAGGGGTTAATCTCAATAGCGCTGATGTTGGTAGATATCACGATGGTGAAGTTAAAGTTAGAATAAATGATAATATTCGAGGCAAAGATGTATATATTTTGCAATCTATCTGCTCAACGAAAGATGGGTCTGTAAATGATCATTTAATGGAGCTGTATCTGCTTATAAGAGCTTGTAAAAGATCATCTGCTAAAAGAATTACCGCGATAATTCCCTATTTTGGCTATGCTCGCCAAGATAAAAAAACAGATGATATTGTACCTATTTCCGCATCAGACATTGCTATGCTTTTAGAAACTGCAGGAGCAGATCATATCATCTGTTTAGATCTCCATAGCCGGCAAATTCAAGGATTTTTTCATAAAATCTCGGTAGATAATCTTATGACTCATTTTCTTTTCATTCCCTATATTGAAAGAAAAAATTTGAAAAATTTAGTTGTTGTCGCAACAGAGGCTGGAGCTTTAACTAGAGCTAGGAATTTTATCTCCTCTTTAAATCGGTTTAATATAGATGCAAGACTTACAGTTTTTGCTAAAATTAGACTAAAAGAGGGGGCAATAAAAGATATGCACCTAATCGGAAACGTAAAAAATTCCGATGTATTAATTGTTGATGATATGTGTGATACCGGAGAGACTTTGATTGAAGCTACAAAAAAACTCAAAAAAAAGGGTGCAAATAGAGTCTATGCTTGTATCACTCACCCTGTTTTTTCAAATGATACAATAGATAAAATCAAAGACTCTAATATAGATGAACTTGTAGTTACTGATACTATTCCTTTAAAACAAGAAATCCCAAATAATATCGTTCAAATATCTATCGCTCCTTTTGTTGCAGAAGCAATAAGACGTTCTCAAGCAGATGAGTCTTTAGGCAGTATTTTGGATTATTAATATGAGAGAGAAAATGAAAAAATTATATAAATCTAGACATAATAAAAAATTAGCCGGCGTTTGCGGTGGGCTTGGTGATTATTTTCAAATTGATCCAACGATCATTAGATTATTTGTAATTTTAATATGTTTTCTTACAGCTATCTTTCCTGTTTTAATAGGATATATAATAGCAGCTCTCATTATCCCTCTAGAGCCCCAAAAAAGAGTCCAAAAAAAATGTAAACAATTATATCGATCTAGAAAAAATAGAGTTATTGCAGGTGTTCTAGGCGGCTTTGCTGAGTTTTTTAAAGTGGATCCCATCTTAATCAGAATAATCTATATAGTTTTAATGATAATTACAGGTTTTGCTCCTCTCATTATCACCTATATCGTAGCTTGGGTGATTATTCCTGAAAAGCCATCTAAAAATATCGAAATTGAAATAGTAGATGATTAATAACTCAGATTTAAAGAGAAATGTAATAAGCTAGAAGACGTATCATTATCTGTCTCTTTTATTCCTTTGATTCCCCAATCTAATCTTGTAGAAAAATAGTTATTGATATCATAGCGAATAGCTGGACCATAGCCTAAAATAGATCTATTTTTTTCTTCAAAAAGAAGAGGCTCATAGATGGTAGCGAGGCCATAATCTAAAAAGAGTAAAAACTCAAACCCATCATTTATTTTTTTATTTGGGATTAAAGATATTTTTTTTGTTTTAATCTCTAAATTTAAAATTAAACCAAGATCTGCTAAAATCTCATTTTCTAAATATCCTCTAACGGTATTATATCCACCGATTGCTAAACTCTCAGATGGAAGAAGATTTGAATTAGAGATTTGTCCTCTAAAATTTAATAAGATAGAAAAGTCATTTGGCAGTTTAAAAATATTTGATAGATATGTTCTTGAATACATAAAGCTAGTTTTAGAAAATCTTCTCACTTCATCATATTTTTCATTTTCTTCATCAGGTAGAAAAGAGTCTAAAGAGAAAAACTGCTCAATAGCAAATTTAGCTTGATAAAATTTATATTCTATATTGCCAGTGTATGAGAGTTGCAGCTCAGATACATTTATAGTTGGATCATTAAAAGATATTTTGCTCGAATATGGCAGGTTTGTATCGGCTCTTTTATAATCAAAGCCTAAAATAAAATCATGAGCATAAGATTTTACCTTCGGTAGTGAGATATCATATCGAAAAGAGGTATTCAATCGAAAACGTTCATCTTTTGTTAAAATAGGATCTTTAAGATCTGGCTCAAATTGAGAATAATCTGCGTATAAAGATATAATATTTTTGGGAAGATTTAAGATTAGATGAGCTGTGTGCTCTTTAAATTCATGAATATCTAAAGCTGTAGTGAATTGATAAGATAAAACAGTGTCGATTAAAAAGTTATTGTGTAAATTTATACCAGTGTAGTTTCTATTTCTAGAAATCGCATCTACTCCCATATCATCTGATCCTACATAAACTCTAATAGGAAGATTTTTTCGAAAGAGATCATAGCTCTCTTTAAAAAGGGGATTGTAGATGATATTTATATCTTTAAAGGGATTTGCATTTATAAGATTTAAATTTTGAAAATGGTTTTGTTTATCTATAGATTCAGATGATTTTATATCGGTTGTATTTTTTAATAGATCTTTGTACATATTGCTTGCAATTAGCCTATCCATTAGATCTTTTTGAAAAACGCTATAAGATCTTTTCGAAATATTTGGATCTGTTATTTGAGAATTGAAATTAGTTTTATCTGAGATATCAGGGTTAAAAGATGAGATGAAAAAGTTTTTTTTGCTTTTTGGATCAGTTGATTGAGTGTCTAGATTCTCTTTTTGAAAGAATAAAAAATTAGATAATAAATCATTAGTGGAAGCTAAAAGCATTGGATTTTTAGTTAATGAATTAGGTTTTAAATAGTTTTGAGTAGAGGTAAAATGTTTTTTGTGAGAGATCAGCCCTCTACTAACAATATATATGATTATTGCTGTTACCAACACTATTACAAGATATATATATTTTCTTTTCATATCCCACAATCAAGTCTATTGATTTGCTTTTTTTAAATTCATCGGAATATTGTTATATTAGAAACAGTTAAAAGCCAAGAACTTTTTTATAAAATAATTAATTTATTTTAAAATTTGAATAAAGATTTTATTTAAAATCCAAAGTTTTATCTAACCAATTAAATATTTTTTCATTAGAAAATGCTATAGCTCCCATTTGACAATGTGCATCTGCAGCTTGCTCTGTCGTAAATTCTAAAAACGTTTTATTATTAGTTTTTAATGCATCATATAATTTTTTGGGTTGATCTAGATTAAAATGATCTTTTTCAGATTTTATAACTAGCATTGAGCAGGTTATGTTTTGAACAACATCTTTTAAAGAATACTTTTTTAGTTTTAAAATTAAATCAGATGGAGTTGTAGTTCCAAATGTCCACATACCATTGTCAAAAAACCATTTTGTCTCTGGGCTCTGTTTCATTTGCTCTAACATTATGGAATTAAATTTATTTGGATTTGTTTCGGCTAAATTTAAAAAATTTGGAGGAAATTCTGGTTTTATAAAATCGTAAAAATCTAAAATTCCACCATTTGCAATGCATGCTTTAATTCTATCATCAAAAGCAGCAGCTCTTGGAGCAAAGTATCCTCCATATGAAATTCCCATAATTGCTATTTTATTTGTATCTACATATCTTTGTTTTTCCCCATAATCTATAACAGGGCTTACAACTTTTTCCCAATCATATCTAAAAGGAATTTTTTGTTTACTGATTACCTGTCCTTGACCAGGCCCATCAAATATTATGCAATTATATCCTCTTTTTAAAGCGGCATATCCAACTTCGAAATAGAGCTCTTCTGCAGTTCCATCAAAACCTGTAGTTACAATTAAAAGCGGAGCTTTTGTTTTTCTATTAGTTTTTATAAAGTAACCCGGTAGATAGGTATTTTCATAAGGAATTTTAATAGGCTCAATTGAAGGCATGTACTCAGTTGCATTTAAAAAGCTATTCACGCTTTTATCTGCTGCTGCGATTCCTTTATCTAGATTATTTTTTGAGCGAAAAAAAAATCCAGCTGTTCGATAATAATTAGAAGCTCTTAAATAGGCCTCTGTCGTCGAAACTAATTGGTTTTGTTTTTCCCAAGTGGATCCAAGATTATAAAGTCTAGTAGCTATCTTATCCCAATTTGTATACCAAGAATTTATATCTCCATCTTTAATTTGCCTTCCTGTTGATATACACTCTGCGATGTCAGCTCCCTCAGAATATGCATAGTTCAATGCTCTAAAAAATTCGAAAGAAAAACTTTTATTTTTAAAAATCAGATCATCATACCAATTTACTTCAGTGGTTTTAGCTTTAGCGGTTTTAACTGTAGGAGTTTTATCTTTTCTATAAAGATGAAAACTCATATAAATACCAGCAAATATTGCAGCTAAAATTATTAATGTAGTTATAATTTTTTTCATAAAATTTCCTATTAATTATTATTGTTACATGTTTTATTCGAAAAGAGTCAAATATTAATATTTCATAGTATACTCGACAAGATTGCATGAACCATATTTTCTTTTCTCTTTTAAAGTTAGATTTTCAATTTTATCATCTCTTTTAGAATATGTTGGCTCTTCTAAAAAAATTGAAGTGTTTTCATTTATAAGATTTTTAGTTTGTAAAAGTGATAATAGCTCATTTATATATTTTGGTTTGTCTTTGAACATTATAAATGGGGGATCGATTGTAATAATATCGAAAGTGCCCTTTAAAAGATTTATAGCTTTTATTGCATCTTTTTGAATTACCCTTGTGCACTCTTCTAGATTTAAATTTTTTATATTCTTATGAATTATATGAGCAGATGAATGAGCTTTATCAATAAAAGCAGCAAAGATAGCTCCTCTAGAGAGAGCTTCTATGCCTAAAGCTCCAGATCCTGCAAAAATATCTAAAAAACTTGCATTCTCTATATGAAATTGGCAGATATTAAATATAGCCTCTTTAACTTTTGCAGTCGCAGGTCTTATATTTTTTGAGGTGAAAAGTTTTTTTCCTTTGAATTTTCCAGCGAGTATTTTGAGTGTCATTTAAAAACAGGCTCTATTTCAAAAGGTTGTAGATGATTATTAGCATCTTTTAAATGACGAGTATCATTGTCAGCTAAAAACTCTTCATAGCAGATAGAAGCTTTTTTGATAGCAAGCTCTTTTTGAAGGATTTGTCCACCTTGTTTTGCTCTATCAAATGAGATATGTTTTTTTAAATTAAAAAAGTTATCCCTGCCTTTGCCTTGCACAAAGATAGTAAAATCTTGTAGTTTTTTTGTGGTTCCTAAAATGACGTATGGTTGATTCATATATAGGTTAGGAGATTGATCTGTTGGAGGATATATTTTGATGTCACAGTTTTTATCAAAACAAATAACATTAGAAACAATATCTTTTGCTATCGGATAGCTAATTGATTTAATCAATTTTTGAAGTCTTCTTTTTATCCCTCTGTTTGTATTAGAAGAGATGACTTTGCCTTTATTTAAAAAGCTAAATAGCTCTAATATAGACAAGTTTTTATCACTAGTAAGCCCTAAAGTATAAAGCGATAGATTACCACCATTTAATTGCGTCCAGTCATTTAAAATTCTGTAGTTTTTGAACTTATTAAGCCCATCTCCATTAGAAAGTAAAATTGCTACATTAATTTCATTATCTTTTACATTTGAATTTAAAATTTTGAAAAGCGGAATAGAAAAGTTTGTTGAAGAAAAAAAGCTGCCAATATTTTGTTTTCTTAAAAAGTCTTTAGCCTTAGACATCGATCTATGTTCATTTGGTTTTAAATTATTAGGAGCTAAAACATCTAATTTGTTATCGAAAGCTAAAATATTAAAACTGTCATCTTTTTCTAAACAAGCTAGAGAGGACACTATTGCATGCCTTGTCGATGTTAATCTATCTTTTTGAATAGAGTTTGATCTATCCACCAAAAAGAAGATGTTTTGTTTTAATTTTTTTAGTTTAAATGAAGGTTTAGGAATCAAAGTTATTGCAAATATATAACCGCTCTCTAAATGATTTGGTGCAAAAGAGACATCGATATCAAAAAAATCTTTATAAGATATCGTTGTTAAATCACTGAGCTGAGGAAGATAAACCAGTGAAAAGTTATTAGGAAATAATTTTATTTTCTTTTGTTTCAGTTTTGTTAGCTCATTTAAAAGCTTATTATCGTCTTTAGAAATATCACTGAACGAGAAGCTAGATATATCTTGTTTTGCAAATAACTCATTTTTTAAATTTAATTGTATATTTTGTGCTATCTCTGTTTTAGGAAAAGGCTTTTCTGGAGAGATTTTTAAGAAACCAGTGTCCTCTTTCGCAATATTTTTTATCTGGGCTGCTAAGCTGGATTTATCTAAGATAGCGCTATCTATGGAGGATCTATCATTCATATCAAAAGCGGGCAAATCTTTTTGCTTTTCAATTAATTTATATTTTTTTGTTGAAGGATTTAAACACAAATTTAAATTGTTAATATGAATATCAGCTTTTTGCTGATCTAAATCATTTTTAATTGAAATATCTTTTTCTTTTGTAGGAAAAGATGTTTTTTTAGCTGCTTTTAGATCTTTAAAAGTGGATTGTTGCTTTTTTTGCATAACAATATTTACAAGCTGGGATGGATTTTTTTTATGCATTTGAGAGCTAGTTTTATTTGAAAATGAGATGTTTTTTGAAACTAAATAAGTGCGGATTTCTAAATGATTAATAGAAGCAATAGCTACCACATGGATAGCTATTGATATAAAAATAGAAATTTTTAAAAGACGATTGCTTTTAGTTTGCTTCAAAAGAGTATTCCTCTATACATTTCATGTTTTTTTCTATACGATCTTCTAAATATTTTGTGCAAATCAGATCCTCTTTTTTCATGTCATCGAGTATCTTTTTTGCAGCTTGTATATGCTCTTTTTCATTGTCTAAATATCCTAAGCTGATATTTTTTTCCGCATCTACAACCCTCATATATGAGAGGTATAGTTTGTCTTTTTCTTTTAATACTTCTCTCATAGTTTGATAGTCTTGAGAGATTATATCGTCATCATTTGTAAAATTATCTTTTAATCTTCCAAGTAAAAATAATCTTTTTTCCCAGTTGCTACTATTTTCCATATAACAAACAACATCAACATAATCAAGTGCTGCTTCTAAGTGAACAGGTTCATTTTCAAATATTTTTTGAAAACTAATTGTTTTTAAACTGCTTATGATTTTTTCTAATTCTTTATTTGAGACTACAAAGTCTTCTTTAGCAACATTTGATAGCCAAAGACGAGATAAGTGTAGCGTAGAGGAAGATTTAAATCTAGAGTCTTTTTTGAATGTAGGCAAAAACTCTTCATATAAAGCTATCGCTTGTTCTTTTGCATTTTGCTTTTCATAGACTTTTGCAAGCTCGTAAATAGTCTCTTCATATCCCAGTGTTGTTTTTTCAGGATAAAAACGATAGTTTTGAATCAGCTTTTCTAAAAGAGCTGTAGCATCATCTAATTTATCTTGAAGTATATATAAATAGGATAGTTTAAGAGAAATTTCTTCAATGCTTTTCTCTTCTACATCATTTAAAAGATTTATATATATTTGTGTAGCATTTTTAGCAAAGCTTAACATTTCTCCGCTCTTAGATAGTTCGTTTTTATAACTTTCATGTAAATAGTTTTTGACTTTATTTGAGAAAAAATCAGAGAGCCAAACTAGATTGTTGTTTGTTATATCTTTAGAAGATAGCTCGTATGCATTAAATAAAGATAGAGCTGCTTTTGTTAGGTTTTTATCACATCCTTCATCATTTTCTTTAGCGAGCTCTAAATAGCTGTTAAAAAGATTTATATAGGTTGTAAATTTGTGCTTGGAATCTTCTGTTAACTCTAAAGATATTTGAGCAAAACGAATAAATTCATGCAGATCTTCATCTGTGTTTTTGAAACAAAATGCAATGAGTAGATTTATCTCTGATAGCTCAACATTTGTTAAAATTGGATTTTTTGAGTCATCATCCAATAAATATTTTAATAGTTTTAAGCTGTTTTCATAATTTTGAAGATCAAAATATGTTTTAGATAATAGATATTTAAATTGAGTTTTTTCTTCTTTTATAAAAAGATTATCATTTTTTAAAAGAGTTTCAATGTCAGATACTAAAGTTTTTCTAATATCTAAAATATTTTCATCTGTTTCATTTTGCAGATCTTTTATAGAGCAATTCACTATGTATTTTAATGATAGTTTTATAAGATCTGTATTTTTAGTTTTTTGAACAAATTCTTGAAATTTTACTCTAGATTTTTGAGTCTCATCTAGTAAAAATAATAGATGTGCATATTCATATAAAAAGTTGTCATCTATTTGAGATTCATCAAAATTTTTAGATATTATGTTTTCAAAATCTTTTTTTGCATCAAAAAGTTTTTCATTGTTTTTATCCATCATAGCTTTTGCAAAAAGAGATTCAAAAAGCTTTTCATCATCAGGATATTTTATGACAAATTCTTCAAAATATTTATTGAAAAGCTCTAAGTCATTCAAATGAAATGCACTTTGCATTAACATTGCTAGATTCAAATTTAAATCTATAGAATCAGGGTTTGCAAGGTAGCTCTCTTCTAAAAAAATAGCTCCATTTTTATAATCTTGGATATTAAAATAGGCCTGGCCAATAAAAAAGTTTGCAACTGATATTTTATCTTCATCGATCAAATTTAATAGTCTGTCTTTTTCATCTGCTATAGTTGAAAAACGCTTCATTTCAAACAGCAAAAGTAGTTTGTTATAAGCGGCTTCATTTGATTTTTTTGCACCCCGCTCTGATATGCTATTAAATGTAGCTAGAGCTTTTTCTTTATCAAAATGTGCTTGCAAAAGTGCTGCTTGAAAAAGATATTCCTCTTTTTTGGTAGGATCTTTTTCAGATAGATCTAAATAACAAATGCTCGCTTTTTCAAAATCATTTAATGTTTTATGGATTTGAGATAAATATTCAGTGGCTTGATTATCAAATTTTGTATCTATTAACTTTTCAAAACCATCTTTAGCTTTAGTGATTAGAGTATTTATTTCAGTTTCATCTTTAATCTCTAAAGATCTATTGTAGAGTGAAATAGATTGAAGATATAGAATTTTATTTTTTAGTTCCCCATCAACTTTATTAACATAAACATCACACTCATCAATAAGACGGGCATGCCATTTTAAATGATATAAAGAGGCTAGTAAATTAATGGAAATCTTATCTTTGATATCACTATCTTTAATGTTATCAAATGATGAGACTGCTTTTGAATAGTTTTTTTCAAACATATAAATATTGCCTAAAATAGCATAGAGTGAATCGTTAAGCTGAGCTTCTTGATGGTCATTTATATAATTTTCAATTTGATATCTTGCTATTTCAAACTCTTCATCTTGCCAAAATTCAGCAACCCTTCTTAAAAAAAGAGCTTCTTCTTCTGTCTGAGGATTAAATAAGGGACTATCGTCTGCATACACACTAAAGAATATACAAATCAATATCAGGCTAACTTTAAAAAAATTTCTCATAATTTTCTTTCCATTTTTGATATAATTATACTGTGTGGCTAAAAATATTAAAAGATAATGTATTTTTTGAAAAATTATTATATTGTTTCTGACAAGATTTCTTCGGTTTTGAACACTCCGTAGTAGGAAAGAAGCTTATCACTCTCAGCAAAAGATCTCATTTGCAGCTCTTCATAAATTCTAAGCCCTTTAGCATTTTTTTTAGTTTCGAAATATAAACAGCCTAGTTTAAATAAAATATTATTATCATTCGGACATAACTTATACATAACTTCATATTCTTTGATCTCTTCTTTTTTTAGACCTAATTTGTTATAGCTATTTGCCAGTTGAAGATGAATCCACGGATCATTTGGAGCGTAATCATTTAATATCTTAAACTCTTCTATAGTAGTTTTTATGCAGATTTCATATTTTTGATTTAGTACTGTTTTTGAGGTTTTTGAGAAAAATATTGTCTCTTTAGCATCAAAATAGAGCTTTGAGAGTGAGGTATAGATGTTTGCCAAAGATGAGTGCACTTCTAAATCTGTAGGAGTTATTTTTAGCTGTTTTAAATGTTCTAAACTTGCAGATATCAAAAGCTGCTCTTTAAATTTAAAAAGATCTTCCTTTAATAAATAGAATTTTAGTTTTTTTGAAATATTAAAAAATATTTTTGGCATTTTTAAATAACTATTTTCATTTTCAGTAATGTTTTGAGTAAGTTTTAAAG
>SDBU01006323.1_pt1 | contig 13961 bp, 14 predicted proteins | sample 2277071 | NCBI WGS metagenome assembly SDBU01 (sample SAMN10397929, study PRJNA504765) | marine sediment metagenome | isolation source: marine sediment core GS08_GC12, 126 cmbsf | place: Arctic Ocean: Gakkel Ridge, Loki's castle | collected 2008
CTTTATCGCATCGGTCATTTTCCTTCTTGAGCCGGCTCCGGAAGCCGTGAGTAATTTTATTAGAGGTTGATGATTCATGTTTAGCACCTTATAGTGTCATGGATTACTTCTAGTGACGAACATCCTATTTTATTACGGATTATAGGTACCATTCAACTCATGTAAAATCAATATAGTCGTAAGTACAAGGACTCAGGCATACCAATATTCATTCAGTGGTGGTTTTCACTTTACAGAAAAGGCAAAAGGTATCAAATATTTGTACGCATCAATTGTCAAACATCCCTATGATTACGTGGATGTATTGACCTCTATAGCCGCCAAAACTAGCAAGGTATTTCTTAAACAGTTGCTTTTCAAAGTTGAACCCCTGATATGCCTTGATTCTCAAGCTCCTCATTTCGTGCGTAAATATTAAGCGTGAAACACTCCTTATACAAGTGTTAAAGCTAAATAGAGAGCGTGAGTGCTTGCCTTTTATATCTGTTTAATGCGAAAAAACCTGGCGTGTATTTTTCAGGAGAGCTAGGTCACTTCAATATTTAAAATCAAAAAAAGGGCACTAGCCACCACTACCTTTCGGCGTGTTTGATATTCATCATGCACCATCATCTACTCATTTCTCTTTCCCAGACTTACAGTTTAGGCATAGACTTGCCTGTGGAAGGGCCTCCAAACGGTCCGGATTTATCTGTTGGGCACAACTTTCACATAAGCCGTAGGTGCCCTGCTCGAACTTTCTTAGGGCATACTCGACCTCGCTCAAGCAATCTATTGTTTGCTTCTGCCGAGCCAAGTAATTGTCCAGTTCAAGACCGTCCACAACCCCATCATCACTACCGAATGATTTCCGTTCTTGCTGTTCAACCATTTCGCGGATTCTTGTCTCTAATTGCCCAAGTTCTTCCATTAAATGTTCACGTTTACTCTCCAACTGAGAGCGAAGTTGGCTAAAGTCGGTAGTCACTATTTTCTCCTATATAGCCAATTCTTTCCCCTATTGCTCTTTATCTTTCTTAAAGTGATTCGCTACACTTTCACCAAATATCTCGGCTGCTTTTCCCACATCTCTAAATTTATCTTTAACATCCTCATCTTTAAGCCTGCTTCCAAAAGCCTTGGCGGACTTAGCTGCGCTTTCTGCAAATTCCCGGGCTTTCTCTTTGAGCTCAGGGTCATCAAATATTTCGCCCATGGCCTGACCGAATTTTTTAACCATCTCGGCAAAGGTTTCAGCAGTCGGCTTCTTATCAGTGCTCTGTTCTTGCGTCATAATAATCCTCCCCAGTTATTTTTTACATTGGAGCTTGAGTTTAGCCCTCTTCCGAGTGTCTGTCAACATCAACACTATAAGCCATTATCACTACCAACAGTAGTGCAGTATCAGCCGTTATCACTACCTACACTGTTGTCAAATAACATAGATAACCGCATTGCTAAAATGCTCTATAACATGTAATCTGAAGCTAGAAGTACAAAGATATATGTGAGCGTTATTGATGCGCAGGATTTGTATCCTGTGAAGTCTCACAATTAGAGGTGATAGCTATGACAATGACGACAACGACATCTATTCATGTTCAATTGGGGACAGCTTTCTGGCTAATGCTGTTTGTCTTAATCGCGGGTATCGTGATGTGGACGAAGCTTGGCAGTGAGAAGATGGGGAAGGTGCTTAGTGGAGGTTTACATTATTCAATAATCACTGGAGAGGATATGCTCCACGTAATGCGGTAGATATGATGAGATTGCTGCAATTACCTTTCAGAGAGCTACCTATACAAATTGAAATGAAAGATGAGGAAACGTCTAAAGAGTGAAGCCGCCTGTTTTTACTCGAATTAGCACTATAAAAACGTTCCTTTTTTGTCTTGTAAGGCCATACCTAGCCTTTAGGCGTGAAATTCAGCGGACCTTTTTATAGTGGCCGCTAACCAACCAGTTATTGGCCAGAATCGCCCCGTTTTCCCTCAGAACAGGCATTAGGATTTGAGGACGTATTTAAGAGACATGTGATGGCTTCACCGGTGGATAGGTTAAAATAGACCTATCTAATGCGTTTTTTCTACAACAGGTAGTTTAACCTCTTCTTTCAACGCCTTTTCGTAAATATCCTGATGAAGACAGGTACCAACAATACAGTTGCCCAAGTGAATTACTTCAGCACCCTTTTCCTTAAGTCGCAGAGCCCGCTCTACAATTTTGTCAGCCTTATTACGGCCACAACCGCCGCAGGTGTCAAAACCAATAAGTTCAATATCATCAATTCCTTCAAACTGCCCTGTCCTGTTTCGTATTGCCGGAAAACAATTATACCCGGCGCAATCTTTACTGTGTTCCTCACAACGGATGATGCCGATTTTCATTATGAAACTATACCTCCTTCTAAACCAATTGCAATTATACAATAAATTAACCACAGATAGTTAATCAGGGTATTTACCAGACGTCAATTCTCAGCCAAGTTACTACGGTGATGATCATGGAATCTTGAAACGGAATGAAAGATGAAGGGAAAGTATCGTGTGAGGAAAATGACTAATGAAAATCATTGTGAATAAAGGGGAAATGGTGTTATGAGGGGTAGGCTAATCAGGTTTAATACTATATTCTCTATAACATATTTGTGTAATTGCTCCTACGCTATCTTTAATCCCCAAAAGTGAATTCTCAAGAGACGCTAGTTGTTTTTCGAGTACCATAGATATGTCTTTGAAGAATTTGGGGTTATTCCAAAGTCCAGAATTAAGAGTGGCAAAATTCGCATATGCATTAAGTATATAGTTTGGGTGAGAGTATTCACACATAAAGTCATAAGTTTGTTGAGTTCCAGGATGATACTCTTCGAGATGCTTAATCAGTTTTGATACACGAATAGGTCTCTCTGTACTTTGTTCACCTAAATACGATTGTGTAGGGTATATCGAACCTGTAAAAAGCCTTTGAACAATATTACTGAATTTATCATGATTTCGAGTATTGGAGAACTCCTCGATAGTCGTTTTAGTAAAAAATGCTGCAGCCCAGAGCTCAAAGATTGCACGGTTTAGTGTGAATGCTGGCGATAAAAAACCCTTATTAAATGTGAGAATGAAACTTCGCTCAGTGGAAATAGCTTTAAATATACAAATCTGACGAGTATATTCGATAATCCTATTTATAGAGACATCAGTTGACTGGGTATGATCAAACATATGTTTAACGAGTTTGTCTAGCTTTAAAACTTCGTAGAGAAATCTTATCCTCTCAATCCTATCGCAATAAGGTAACAGTTGAGGCACTTTAGTAATGATTTGGGATGTAAATGCGTAATTCTCATTTTTCATCTTTATTACTTCCCCATTATTACAGGTATTTTACACTTCATTATCACAGAATCGCATCCTCTCATACAATACCTGTCAATAGGCCTGAATTATTGGTAATGGGGCAGTTTGAAAATAATAAGGTGTTATAGTACTATGGCACTAGGTGTTAAGTCAGTTGGGGGGATTACTGAGAGCGACTATAACAAAAAACGTGAGGAATACCGGACAAAACAGAAGGGAATATCCGATAAGATTAACAGGCTGGGCTTTGCCGATGAAGAGTATTATGTGACTTCAGAATACCTATTGCAGCTTGCTAACAGAGCTTATGAACTATTCACGAGTTCTGAAGCGGAAGAAAAACGGCAACTTATCAAATTGACACTTCAGAACTTAAAATTAGAGGGCAAAAAGGTTGAATTTGAACTCGTAAAGCCCTTCGATAAGGTCTTCGCTTGCTCAAGTAGTCAAACTTGGCTCCCCGATTCATTCAATAGACAGAACTTTTCGAGTGAAATTTACGTTTGGCTGATTTGATTCGATTTCTACAATACGGACTCAATAATCAGATGAATTGTGTAGAAGAGATATCCTAACTTTTAATCAGGGTGTCACAGGTTCGAGACCTGTACGGCCTACCAAGACTGGAAGGCTTTCCCTGCTGGGGAATTCTTGAAGGAATCAGGGTGTCAAGACGCTAGGTCAACCGACACCCTGATTTTATGCTTTTATTACCAAAATATCAATAGTTGCCAATGCGGCAATTCTCCTAATAATGACTTGATTATGTGTATGTATCTAGCAACTAGTGTTAACCAGCAACATTGTTTAAAACATCTGCATAGACTGCTTCGTTTGACAATAGGAACTTCTGAAAACTGGCCAGCGGTTGTGGATCTGGTTTACTGCTATTTCGGTCTTTTACCCATCGTGTAATCAATTTTGCGGAAAGTTCGGAATCTGTCGGTGATACTACTAAAACCTGGTTCTTATTAAAAGCAACGATATCCCGGTAGGTATCTTTAAAATCCTGACGGTCGGTAATTATACCAACTCCCATCCATGCAGCTTCTAATACCAGATTAGAGAACACAGAGTTTGGTAAGTTAGATACAAATACAAATATTGCGTCTAACTGGCTTAATATTCTTGGCATTTCCCACGGCCCCACAAATGAGGACCACTCGAAGTTAGACAAATTATCCAGTTTAAGACTCTCCTTAAAACTGTCGATCCCGTTTCCCTGCCCATATATAACACACTCGAATTTATCTGCCAAATTTTCCATTACCTTGGCGATTAACTTAAGAGATTTGTGTTGCCAATGGTAGTTTATTTTTCCAATAACAGCTAGCCGATATTGCGTTTTCGTTCCATTTCTCGGCACAAATACGTTTTCATCTGGAACATAAGCTGGTTGAATCACAAGTTTTGAAGTTGAATGTTCAAACAGATTGGCATGGAGCCGATTTGTTATTATGACATCAGCGTTAGATAATGCCAGATTGACCAAATACTGAAGATTATTTTGTTTAAGGAATTTTTCCAAATCTGATCCACCATGACGCATGACATGAGGAATTCGGGTAGACAATTTGGTAATATAACCTGCTATTCCATATGGCACCAAATAGCCGGAATCAAGTACTTGTATTTTATGCGTTTCAATTACCTCAATGGCCGTATTTACCAGGGATAACGCATATTCATTATCTTCCGGAATATGCCATGGCAAATCCGGTTGTGTCCTGTGGACTCGTATGTTTGAACCGTCGTTTGGGAGCTCCAAACCATCTTTAATAGTGTATTCACGTCCAGCAGTAATATCGTGAGTAATGACATGAATCTCGTGTCCTCTTAGTGCAAGACCACGTGCCAGCCAATAGGTTTTTGAAGCAATACCCCCTTCAATCGGAGGGAATTTACTTAATAATGCAATCCTATAAGGCATATTCGTACTCGGGCAAGAAGGCTTTTGCAAATAATTCGTAATAATATATATCTGCTTTACTTAATAGATAATTCCTCAAAACATGTCGAGCTACAACTGAATCATCGATGGAGGTTTCTATTGTTTGATTGATAATCGGCGCGAGGTTTGAAATTGCAGCAGGCATACCTTCTTTCAATCGACCAGGAACCCAGTCCAACCCTAATTTATCGAGTTCTGGTTTGAAAGCTTCTTTTAGAATCCGCTTCGTTATTTGCTTATCTGGAACCTTATATTCTATGGGTAACTTTAGAGCAAAATCAGATATATCGTCATGCAAATAAGCCGGACGTATTTCGAAGCCAAATGCACCCGCTGACCTGTCAACACTTTGCAAGTGGTAATTTGAAAGTCCACCCCTAACAAGCGCATCGAAAAGTTTACGTCGGTAAATGGACTCATCTTCGGGTAATGGGAAAAGGTGATTTACGATTTGCCGTATTCCCTCACTGTTTGACTGCAAATTCTCAAGGCTGCTTCTGATTCGATCGCTAAATCCTAACGGATGCGTATAAATCCAATAGTACCCGCCGAACAGCTCATCTGCTCCCTCTCCAGAGAGAGCTACCTTAACATAGTTTGATACGGTTTCGGACAGTAAATGGAATGCTACTCCACCAAGGATATCAAAAACACCGCCAGCCACGAGCCCCTCGTAGTGTTCTACAAAATGTTCTAGCTTATTGAAATAATCGTTTACTGACACCTTGCGCTCTATGTGTCGAGTGTTTAACGTGTTAGCAACCTTCCTTGCTGCAAGAAAATCAGCTGTGTCTGATCCATCTGATAGTGTAAAAGTGGTTACTGGATAACCAAGAATATTCCGAGCTACCAAGGTAAGAATAGTAGAGTCGATACCACCAGAAAGGTAAATCCCAAAAGGGTGGTTCCCGTGAGATAGAATGTTGTCCATGCTCTCAATTATCAACGTCCTTAATTGGCTAACAGCAGATGGATAATCTAAATGTCGTTCTGGATTAAAGTATTCCGCTTCAGGGGCTTGCCAATATCGTTTAGATTCTTGTTTTTCTCGAGTACAGACTAACAGAGAGCCTGGCTCAACTTGATTTACTCCTTCAAATAGTGTCCTGTCGGGTGAATACACGTATCCAAAAACTGTTATTTCTTCAAGAGCTGAAAGGTTTAGACTTGCAATGAACTCTGGATGTTCCAGAATAGCTTTCATCTCCGACCCAAATAACACTTGATTTGATAAATTTGCATAATAAAGAGGCTTTATACCAAACCGGTCTCTTGCAAGAACCAAGCGGTTATCATCTGCAATAACTATAGCAAACATACCTTGAAGTTTATTTATAAAATCCAAGCCGTCGCGTCTATATAGTCTGAATAATATCTCAGACTCCAAGCCAGTTTGGAGAACACGTCCTGTCATTCCCAATTCTGACCGAATAGATTCGATATTATAGATCTCACCATTCAGCATCAGGGCTGTGTTGCTTTCTATGTCATGGAAAATAGCAGACGCGTCTGGATTGCCGATGATTGCCAAACGGGAAGCACCGAAACTGTTATTACCGATAACAGTCCAGTCGAGCCCGTCTGGGCCGCGGTGAGAAACACTTCGCACCATCTGTGCTACTGCTTCTCTATCAGCTTGATTCCATATTCCAACAATTCCACACATAGTATCATTCCATAAGAAAACGAGAATTACTGGCTATTCCTATTAGAGCCATTGCAGTTCCGTCATCCAGGTAATGGTATGGCCACAATCCATTAGGGAGCTGTTTTGAACTAAGCCAAGACAAAGCTCTTTCAATCGTTTGTTTCGGGACTTCCCCCCTAACTTTCGACAATCCCCAAAGCGCGATTCCAGTACTCCAAGGATCGCTACCAATTGGATGTCCTTTCCAAGGACCGAAGCCACCGTCTTTTTCCTGCTCGTTATTTAAATAAATCAGCGTACGGTCCATTAATTCGGTATTATATTGTGCCTCAATGTGGACGCTTGTAAGTAAAAAATAAGCTCCTTTGTAAGTAAGCTGCGTGGGACTTTCGATATCTTCTTCCCACTGGGTTTTTAGCCAGCGTAATGAATCATCGCTGAGCACATCTGGAACAAGAACACTAGCTAAAGCGGTTACCGGGATACGGGGTTGGTCCCGCTCACTTTTTCCCCACGCACCGCATGGCAATTGAACTGAGGTTAGCCATTTCCCGCCATTGGCCAACTCCGTGTCATATCTTTCGCCGAAAGCATTAAGATACGCCAAACACCATAATGTTTCTTCCACGTCAGCCCATCCACCATCTTTTTGCTGATTGTCTACCAAGTAAGAGGATAGATTATCCCCTGGGAAGTTACCACTAACAGAGCAGCCACTTGTAAGCAAAGCATATCCTGCTCTCGCTAATCTGATCGACTCCAGTTTTTGCTGTATACCTTGATACATGAAATAGGCTAGCCCCATGGTAGCCTTTTTAATAATGGATTCGATGCATTCATTTTGCGGGGTGTAATTCATACCCAACCTCATTAATTTGACGAAGACGGTTTTGGAGAACGTCGAAAGGTGTTCCCTCCAGACATGTTCTGCATACACAGTAAATTGCCTCATCTGAGCCGTAGTGTTCGAAGCCAGTTTCCCCTATAGGTACCAAGCGGTTGCACTGCACACACAACACTTTCTTCTCAAGGCCAGAGCGATCAGACTTCTTTATTTTACTTTCGCATTTGAGCTGAACATTGATTCCAACATCCACCGGAAGTAACTGCATTTTGTCACCGTAAACTTTGATCAATCGCTCAACGAGGTCAACGCGTATCTTTCCACGTAATTCTTCTCCAAATTCGCTAAGTAACACTAGTGGCATATCAAACTCATCACTCTTATAGATACTGGAAAGTGTTCTTAATAGGCCAATCAAATATGGGTGCCCTTCATGCCGGACCAAATATTCACAGGGATTTGTAGTCTCATTGCTGTTGCATTGGTTATATTCTAGGAAGTTATATTTCCCATTAGCCTTATTCTTCTTAATGAGCGAACCTAAATGAACAATAAGTGTATTGCAGGATTGATATTGCTTAATAATATCTTCAATATCTCGGGGCTGCTCTGAAATACGATCATTTTTAATAGGATCTTTAACCTCGGAATATATCCATTTGGTATCACCAGTGTAACCAATGGTCACATCTTTATTTTCTCCGGGTTGACGGACATCAATTAAAAACCCAAAACTATCAGAATCGCCAGTATTGTCATCGTGGTATGCTCGTGTAGGACGAACTCGGATTGTGTAATCATTTTGGGGCCGTATTAAAGCTTGAAACCTGCTGATATTATTACCAGGTTGTAATTTAAAGTAGAACGAAGAATCACCCCCACTTCTTGAATCCTCAAATGGCAGGTTCTCAAAGTAGTCAGTTTCTATTTCGCGGTCAATGTCGATGATATATGGTTCGATATGCATGCGAAGCTTTGGATTTTCAATTATATATTCCAGTCTTTTGTAAATGCCCAGCGTGAGAATGACATGGACTTTCCTGTATTGCTTTTTTCTTTTTGCCAACTCGAAAAAAAGCGTTACGATTGATTCAAAATCACGGACATGGTCAATATGAGCGTGACTTATGAGTACTATATCAATATCATTCAGACTAAAACCCATGTGGAACAAATTACGTATGAAGTCAAAACCAGGATCGATGGCTATGCCATAACTAACCTTTTTTTCATCATCATCCAAGTGATATATCAAATAACCGCCGCCGACTGAATAGCCCTCAGCGGGAGACGAAGAATTCCAGCGCTGAAGGCCCAGGAAATATAACCCGGGATCCTGGTTTTCATGTATACTGGGTGATTCCAGATGGCGAAGGAAATAGTCATCCCATCGTTCCATCACTTGCTCATAGCGTCTGTGTGGTGGAAGCAGGTCACTCTTTTGTTTTACCGGCTCCGGAAGTGACTTTATCTTCTCTTCGCTCAAAAGACAAGGTAACAACTCAAATTGTCTTATCGTTTCATCCGATATTTGGGGCCAGCAGTATTCCCTACCACTTCCTTGCTGCGGCGGTAGTTCCCCCTTTACTTCATTTGATTCGTAGCGTAACTCAAGGTCCTTTATCCTCAAGTCAGTTCTAGACTCTTCTACTTTAAGAAGACGATTTATGAACTCTTCTTTCTGCTCACCTTTGCTATTTAACAATTCCTCCTCAAATACCTTTAGCATACGTTCAGTGAAATCATCGTAGTGGTTAGATTCAAGCCGGATAAGATTAATACCCTTGGGATCACAACTGATGCAATCCCATTCCCTCTCTTCGTCTTCTCTTGGTGGCTTCTCAAATAAATATTCAATTAGTCTCTTCTTGTTTATACCAGCAGACTCATAACAAAAACCTGCCAAGTTACGTACTTTCTCTAAAGTCTTCTCATTGTCTTTTAATACTTTAACTTCCATAAGCCCAGCCAACCACCTTAAGTAATCAGCAACCTGCTCCCAGTATCCGTTCCGGTCATACTTGTTAAACTCTACAGTTGAAAAGTAAGAAACGATGGAGTTTCGCCCCAAATCCTTCAGATATTCGCTATGATTATTGACCCATTTGATTAGCGCTTTATCGTGATTATTAGCTTCACTGTCGTCTTGCATTAGGATTTCTGTTTGTCTCCTAAGACAATTAAGGTGCTGATCAATAGCAAGACTCAATAATCGCCCTTTAATATTCTGTCGATCTGTCCCCGCTGGAATGTCTGCATTGAAAGACTTGGCATGTATCATCTTTTGTTTCTTATTGAAATAGGGGAAAGCCTGCTTCTCTTTGAATAAGTCTTCCCATAGTCCTCTAAGAAGACCGCCAGCTTCCCGCCATTCTCCCATGAGCTGATTTGCTCGTATCTTAATCAAGTCGGCTTTGTATCTCTGATATTTATGTTCTTCATTCTCAAGCTCACCGCTACATCGCCGCAAAGTCTTTAATGCATGATATGCCAACTGTTGTTTTAATTGAATAGCTGACCGATAGATGACGGCAGGCAGGTATAGCAGACTGGCTCCCTTTCTAGTGTTATAGAAATCCAGATCCTTTAATTTATTAATTTCGAAAATAATATAGTTGAATTCTAATATGGCTTTACTATTATTCGATAAGTGAAAATGGGCAACTCCAATATTATATCTAGCAAATAATTGATAGAACGAACAGAAATTTTTATCAGCCTTTAAATCTTTATTCTCCAGTAGACGGCGTGCCCGTTCGGCATACCCCAGCATTTCATAATCGAGTGAGGCAGCGGAAAGCTCCAGTTGATAAAGAACAGCCAGTTTTGCGCTTTCCACACCTTCATAAGGATCGGGTATATACTTTTCCAGATAAGCAATTACCTGATCCAGACGGTTAAAATAGCAGTCGGTTCCCTTTTCTTGTATTTTTGACCTTAGTAACTTGGCATAAAATAACTTTGACCAGTCCTCGTCAATTGTACTGCCATTCTTAAATGTTACAGGTTTAGCTTTATTAGTAATTAGAATCTTCTGCCAATTTTCATCGGCATTCTCAATATTCTCAATACTGGTACAGTGAGGATGTTTGAAGCATGCATCTAGAATTAGTAATAGCTCTGGATTGCATTCGAACTTACTCTCTATCTGATCGTATTTCTCTTCATCAATCCAGACATCTATTTGTGCATTAAGCTGTTCAAAGCTATTACTCACTACTTTGCCTCCATGCATGAGACACTCCGAAAAAACGGCTGGGGTTATAACTCATATTATAATTGTGCAATGCTCTCCTTGCTGTTAACGGCATGAGTGGCAGGAGGAGCATTGCTTACAGACTATTCGTTTGCCGTTAGATTCGATTATCTGAGTTGGGAAAACCATCTTCTTTTCCTTGGTTATAATCGGTCGTTCATATTTAACCTTTTCCATCTTCTTGCCTCCCGAGAATACTTTGATTATAAAGCTCTGATACAAGTTCACTCAGGTCTGCTTTCGCCGCCTCGAGTGATACTTCAAAATAGTTAATGAAAACTGTTACCAGCTGTTCCCATTCTATACCATTGCTTATCTTTTCCAGTACCCAAAACGATGTCCGGTTCAGGTTATACTGGTCTCCATTTTCCACGTTGAATGCATGGTACCATTCCTGGTCCGGTAGGGAATGTAGTACGATTCCCGAAGATAAAGCGATTATTGTACCAGGCTTGATTTCCAGCATTGTGGATCCTCCGCAAGATAATCTCTGGAACAATAGTATGCCATAGCCCGACATCCCCGACAACTGGCTATCAAATCACAATCCCTGCATTTCCCCTTAATATTATTCGGATTACGAATAGTCCATAGAACATCCGAGTCATACCATATGGAAAATAAACCATCATTCAGGATGTTGCCAATGGGAATAGGGAGACGACGGCAGGGATACACCGTGCCATCAGGCATTATCGTCAGGGCATTGTTACCAACTGAACACAAGGCACCGATATCTGGATCATCTGGATTTATCAGCGTAAAAAGCGGACGGTACATCAGGATATGGGTATGGTTCAATTTATCCTGCATCCTGTATACATCGCCGTACAAACTACCGATCTCGCTTGGTGAGAGCAACATTCCGGAGAGCTGCTGGCCCCTACCTTCAGGTATTAGACGCTCCATAGCAAACGTATCTACATTCTCCTGGTCAAGCAGTTGAATTAAATCTGGAATATCCTGGTAGTTTATTCGACTCAGAGTGGTCATTACGGAAACGGTTAACCCATGCTTCTTTATATTACGAATAGCCTGAAGAATCTCCTCATAGCTTCCGATACCTCGAATAGAATCATTAATCTCTGGTGTTGAACCCTCCAGGGAAACTTGCACCCTACGTAATTTTTTCTTATTTCTAAGACCAGTAATTAGCTCATCATTGAGCATGGAGCCATTTGTGAGGACGTCGTAGAAGGCAAACCTTTCTGACCGGTCTATTTGATCCATCAGGGAAAAAAGTTCTGGTGTTCGAACAAAAGGTTCACCACCGGTAAGCGAAAGAGAACCGATCCTATCCCATTTGATTAGCGCGTCTTCCATAATGCGAAGAATATGCTCAAGCTCGGACAAAGGTAATTCATTATTACCATTATTATCTTGATAGCAATGAGTACAACGCTTGTTACAGCGCTCGGTTAGATGCCATTGGAAGTAGAACTCGTCGGAAGAAGCTAGTTCGTCAACCATTTTTCCCTGCCCGGGCAGACTTTTGTCTGTATATTATACTCCTACTTGTCAATATAATATAATTGTACTTTTTATTTTCAGCTGAATTGAATCTAGCTTCAAATTATTAACGAATAAAATATGAAATATTAATTATCTATTCTGGAATTTATAATTACTTGAAAAGAAATCTAGCCAGTATAAAAGTTTATAGAAAAGTGACCTGCCCTCCCGAAAACTAAGATAGTTATAATGCTAATTCGAGGACCAGAAAGAGGGCATAGTCAAAAAGTGGTATAATTATTGGCGGCAGGTTATTGTTTACATAGGAAATGCGGATGTCAGATAAGCCAGTAACATATCAACTTACCATAAAAGAATTTGAAGCAATTGTGGGAACCACAAAGCGACTTGTCAGGAAAGGCAAAAAAATTGAAGTCAGAATTCCGAGCGGCGTTGCTAATGGAACCAGAGTGGTTTTGCCTAATGTTCTAAAAATAACTGACGGAAAAGCTGGTGATATACTGATTCTAATCAAGGTTTCTCCTGTAGAAATACTTAATCCACAGTCTGGCACAACTATAGACCTGATTTTTGGGGCATGTCTGAGCGAAATTGGAGGAGCTGGGAATTCGGATGTTCGCCACTATGTAGAGAGATCCTCCCTTGTGATTTCCAGGGACGAGTTTTTTCAAGCAGTTATTTGGGCAGTATGGGTAAGTGGAATGAGTCGCAAGGCAACAGCAGGGTTTAGACACAATAACGAAGAGAAATTCAGAAACATTGATTTTATAAATTTCGCCACTTTAGACACACTTCAATTGGAAGCATTTATGGAGAGCCTACACCGTAAGCCGGTACGACAACGCGCTAAACAAAAATGGCAGGCTATTCATTATATAGCCAAGTGGCTTAATGATTTCTCAAGCGATGAGAGTTTCCGTTACGAAGTATTTCAGGGGAAATATAAAGGTTCGGATTTGGATGAAACTGACGCATTGAGGCTAAAAGACCTGCGGTTCCCCTTTATTCGAGCGACTAATGCGAGTTATCTAATCAAGACTCTTGGTGGTAAGGCCGTAAAGGATGACCGCTGGGTAAAAGAGTTATTAGTATGGTGTAAAATCAGGTTAGATGAACTAGAAGCTAAACTTCAAGCGTTAAGAATACCTCTTGGTTTTTTTGATACAGTTTTTTGGTGTTACTGCGAGATGTTCATCCACAGAACGGAATTGTTTCAGGAACATTTTGACAATAAATTTGGATTCTAGAAAAACTAATGGGGGATGGATTCTAACCAAACAGCTATTGCCATTTACTATGGGAGAGACCTCTTACGGTCTTGTTGGGGCTAGCAAAATTCTTTTTGCTGTTTTCCCAGAAACAGTCTTACCTATCGATAATAGGCAATGGTTACACGTATTTAAAACCGTGGATCTGGGTGATGTACTTAAGAGAATGGTTTCTGATATTCAACGTTGGGA
>SDBU01006324.1_pt1 | contig 13957 bp, 12 predicted proteins | sample 2277071 | NCBI WGS metagenome assembly SDBU01 (sample SAMN10397929, study PRJNA504765) | marine sediment metagenome | isolation source: marine sediment core GS08_GC12, 126 cmbsf | place: Arctic Ocean: Gakkel Ridge, Loki's castle | collected 2008
TCGCAAAACACTTTTGCTTCGGCGGGATGTCACTGGATGGCAAGCCCTGCGTAAAGCGTGGGCGGGATAAGGTACTCCGGGCTTGCCTATTGGATTTCCATGAAAACGTATATTCCCAAGAAACAGGAATTGGCCGCTGGACGCCGTTGGTATCTGGTCGATGCGAACGGGATCATCCTCGGCCGCATGGCCGCGCGCGTGGCCTCGATCATCAGGGGCAAGCACAAGCCGACGTACACGCCCCATGTGGATACCGGGGACTTCGTCGTGGTGATCAATGCCCAGAAGGTCCGCGTCACGGGCCGTAAGCTCAAAGAGAAGCAGTACTTACGCTTTTCGGGCTATCCGTCCGGCTTGAAGCGCACCTCTCTGGAGGTCATGTTGAGGACCAAGCCGACCGAGGTCATCAAGTCCGCGGTCCGCCGAATGCTGCCGGCAGGGCCTCTGTACCGCGACATGTTCAAGAAGCTCAAGGTATACGCGGATGCCGAGCATCCGTACAAGAAGGTACGTTTCGTCAATCTGGAGATCAAATAGCGTGATGGAACAAGGCAGTATCTTCAAGGCAACGGGGAGGCGCAAGGAGGCCACGGCGCGCGTGCGTCTGTTCACGCCCGGACAGGGTCGCATCACCGTCAACAAGAGGCCCTATGAGTCGTATTTTCTGCGCGAGACGGACCGTCTGGTCATCAACCAGCCGTTCGTGGCGACCAACTCGGTCAGTAAGTTTGACGTGCAGGCCCTGGTGGACGGGGGAGGACTCAGCGGACAGGCGGGGGCACTGCGCCACGGGATCTCCCGCGCGCTGGGCATGGTCGACGCCGAATATCGCTCGCTCCTGCGCAAGGGCGGATACCTCACGCGGGACCCGCGCATGAAGGAGAGGAAGAAGTACGGCCAGAAGGGGGCGCGCAAGCGCTTCCAGTGGACGAAGCGTTAACGTCCACCTGACAGAGAAATTTCCCAAGCCGCCGGCTTCCCCGGCGGCTAAATTTTTGCGGGCCCGTGGCCGGCCGGATGGGCCCCTCTACCGTCAGACGAAGTTTTTCGCCGTCGGCTACGGTTTGCATTTTCGCCGTGACGCTCCATGGAGCCCCGCACTCGCGCTCCCTGGCGACATCCCCCGAAGGGGGATGGAGCCCCGCACTCGCGCTCCCTGGCGACATCCCCCGAAGGGGGATGGAGCCCCGCGGGCATGCCCGCGGTCCCTTTCTTGCCGCCCTTCGGGCGACATCCTCGCTAAGACCCCGGCCATGGCCGGGGTCTGCGGCGAAGGATTAAACCGGGGCGCTGGTCGGCCGAATAAGGCCGACCGGGTAGCGCGGCCGCCGAGATGTGAGGCGGCCCGGGGCCGCGGAAGCGGCCACACAAACCTTGGGTGTCGAGAAGTAAAGCTCGCTACGGCAAAAATGCAAGCCCTTGCCGACGCCTGCCGAAAAACTTCTTATGTCTGCCGGTAGAGGGGACACCAGCCGGCCGGCAAGTGAGACAAAAAGGTCTGGCCTTTAGTCTCACGATGCCGACGGGCAAGGGGTGGTTCTCGACGAAAAAACCTTGACGTTGTTGAATTTTTAGCTTAACATGAAAAGAAGCAATTTCGCATTTGTCGCCGAGAAAACGAAAGGAACACGCTCATGTTACGGGTAGGGATCGTCGGGGCCAAGGGGTACGGGGGCGAGGAGTTGATCAAGCTTCTCGTGAACCACCCCCGGGTGCGCCTGACGTATTTGGCGGATCGGCTCGAGAGGCCGGAGCCGATCAGCGAGAGCCTGCCGCAGTTTGCGGGCCGGGTGGACCTGGACTGCGAGCCCTTCCGAGCGAAGACCTGCATCGAGCGCTGCGACCTCGTCTTCCTCGCCCTGCCGCACACGGTCTCGATGCAGCTGGCGCCCGCGCTGGCGGCCAAGGGCAGGAAGATCGTGGACCTGAGCGCCGACTACCGGCTGCGCAACACCGCGGTGTACACCTCCTGTTATAAGAAGCCGCACAAGGACAAGGCGAACCTGAAGAAGGCCGTCTACGGCCTGCCGGAGCTGTACCGGGTCAAGATCAAAAAGGCCGCCTTTATCGCCAACCCCGGGTGTTACCCGACGGCAGCCATCCTGGGGATCGTCCCGGCGCTGACGGCCGGGATCGCGGACCCGCAGGATATCGTCATCGATGCCAAGTCAGGCGTGACGGGCGCCGGCAGGAAGGCCGGCCTCGAGTTTTCTTTCACCGAGATGCACGCGGACTTCAAGGGGTATCGTTTCATGCGGCACCAGCACGCCCCGGAGATCGATCAGGAGCTCTCCCGGGTCGCCGTGAAGAAGATAAAGGTCGTCTTTTGTCCGCACCTGCTGCCGGTGCGCAGGGGGATCTATGAGACGATCTACCTGAAGACGAAGAAGGCCGTCTCCCTGGAGAAGGTCCACAGGGTCTACAAGAAGTTTTACAAGACTGAGCCCTTCGTCCGGGTCCGGGGGCTGGGCGTCCTGCCGCAGCTCAAGCACGTCGTGTGCACGAACTACTGCGATATCGGCCTTGCCGTCGATGTCGAGCAAAGACGGCTGGTCGTCGTGGCGGCCATCGACAATCTGCTCAAGGGCGCTTCGGGTCAGGCCGTCCAGAACATGAACCTGATGTGTGGCTTTCCGGAGTCCACCGCGCTTTGATCTCGCCTTCGCAGGACAACTTGCTCCGGCGGGATGTCACTGGATGCCCGCCTATCGGCGGGCAGGGGTGTTCCACCCCGCCTTCGCAGAGATACCTTGCTCCGGCGGGATGTCACTGGATGCCCGCCTATCGGCGGGCACATTAAGGTGTTCCATGAAGCTCATCCTGAATTCGGGGTATCTTCCGCAGGGATTTCTGGCGGCCGGTCTTGCGGCCGGTCTCAAGCGCCGGGGGAGGCGCGACCTGGGCCTGCTCTATTCCAGGGTCCCGTGCGCCGCCGCCGCTTTGTTTACCAGCAGCAGGATTCAGGCCGCGCCCCTCTTGGTGAGCCGCCGGCACCTCGGCCGCGGGAAGATCCGGGCCCTGATCGTCAACAGCGGCAACGCCAACTGCATGACGGGCGTCAAGGGTATCCGCGCGGCGCAGGCCATGGCCTCTGCGTTGGCTGCGGCCGTGCGCCTGAGCCCGTCGCAGGTGCTCGTCGCGTCCACGGGGATCATCGGCCGGCAGCTGCCCGTCGAGCGGATCATCCGGGCGGTGCCGAAGCTGGCGGACGCTCTTTGTGAGCGCGGCCTCTCGCGCATGGCCGAGGCGATACGCACGACGGATACCTTCAGCAAGGAGGTTTCGGTTTCCCTGCCTCTCGGCGGCCGGCGTGTGACCGTGAGCGGGATCGCCAAGGGCGCGGGGATGATCGCCCCGCGGATGCGGCTGGCGACGATGCTGTCTTTTATCGTGACCGACGCCGCGATAGCGCAAGGGGCCCTGAAGAAGGCCCTGGCGCAGGCCGTGGCGGATTCTTTCAATGCGATCACCGTGGACGGCTGCATGAGCACGAACGACACGGTCGCGGCGCTGGCCAACGGAGAGGCCGGCAACAGGATGATCACCGCGGGATCTCGGGATTACAGTAAATTTTTAAAGGCCCTGCGCGAGGTGACCTCTGCGCTCGCCAGGATGATCGTCAAGGACGGCGAGGGCGCGACGAAGTTTATCACGATCGACGTGAAGAGGGCGGCGAGCGACGCTGAGGCCGAAGAGTTGGCTTTCGGCGTGGCCAACTCGGCGCTCTTCAAGACCGCGATGTTCGGCTCGAACCCCAACTGGGGCCGCATCGCCGCAGCGCTGGGCTCGATCCCCGCGCGCCTGGATTGGCAGAAGATGACGATCGCGCTCAACGGCGCGGCCGTCTTCAGGAAGGGGAGGCCCGTGGCGCTCAAAAAGCGGGGCATCCTGAAGGGCCGCAATATCGACGTCTTGATCGATCTGGCCCAGGGCCGGGGCGCCAAGCGCGTCTGGACCTCGGACTTGTCGTACGGCTACGTGAGGATCAACGCAGAGTATAACTGAGTTTTATGTCGTCCGCTGAGCAACGTGAGACTAAAGGTCGGACCTATTGTCTCACCGGCGAACGCCTCGGACAGGACCCGCCGGGCGGAGACGGGGGAGAAGAAGGAGTAGGGTATGGAAGAAGCAATCAAGAAAGCGGATGTGCTGATCGAGGCGCTGCCGTATATCAAGAGCTTCCGGCACAAGACCTTTGTCTTCAAGTACGGCGGCAGCATCCTGAGCGAGGAGTCGATCCGCGAGAGCGTGCTCGAGGATCTGGTCTTTCTGACCTTCATGGGTATCCGGACGGTCCTCGTGCACGGCGGCGGGCCCAACATCTCCGAGAAGATGCGCAAGATCGGCAAGAAGACGCAGTTCGTCGACGGCATGCGCGTGACGGATGAGCAGACCCTGAAGGTCGTCGAGGACGAATTGAACGAGTTGAACCGCATGGTCGTCAAGGAGGTCACCAAGATCGGCGGGTCGGTCGCGGGCCTCAGCGGCAAGGACCACGGCATCATCCGCGCCCAGAAGATGCCCTCCAAGGTCGACATGGGTTTTGTGGGCGTGGTCGGCGGGGTCGCCGTCGATGAGATCGAGAAGGAGCTCAAGAGCCACGCGCTGGTGGTGATCGCGCCCATGGGTGTCGACGAGAAGGGGGTGGTGTACAACATCAACGCCGACGAGGCGGCCTCCAAGATCGCCGCGTCGCTTACGGCGGAGAAGTTCGTGCTCCTGACGAACGTGCGCGGGGTCATGCGCGAGCCGGAGGACACGGATTCGCTGATGGGCAGCCTGCACCTCAAGGACGTCAAGAGCCTCATCGCTCAAAAGGTGATCCAGGCGGGAATGATCCCCAAGGTGAACGCGTGCATCGATGCCTTGAAGGGGGGCGTCAAAAAGACGCACATCATCGATGCCCGCATCCCGCACGCGATCTTACTGGAGATCTTCACGGACATGGGTATCGGCACGGAGATCGTGAAATAGATGACCAAACAGGATATCTTTGAGGCTTATAGCGAATACATCATGCCGACCTATACGAAGGTCCCGCGGATCTTCGTGAAGGGCAAGGGCATGAAGCTCGTCGATATCGACGCCAAGGAGTACGTGGATTTCTTCCCGGGGTGGGGTGTCGGCAACGTCGGCCACTGCCACTCGGCGGTCCTGTGCGCGATCCGGGACCAGCTCGGCAAATTGATCCACCTGCCGAACAATTATTTTCATCCGGCGCAGGCGAAGCTCGCCGCCGAGATGATCCGGCAGTCTTTTCCCGGCAAGGTCTTCTTCGGCAACTCCGGCGCCGAGGCCAACGAGGCGGCCATCAAGCTCGCCCGGGCCTGGGGCGCGAACGGCCCCGGCGCGCCGCGGTACGAGATCATCACATTTAGTGACGCCTTTCACGGCCGGACGCTGGCAACGCTCACCGCGACCGGCCAGGCCAGGTATCAGAAAGGTTTTGAGCCGCTGGTAGAAGGTTTTGTGACCAATGTGGCGTTCAACGATTTTGAGGCCGTCCGGAAGGCCAAGACCGATAAGACCGTCGCGGTCATGATGGAGCTGGTCCAGGGCGAGGGCGGGGTCCGCGTGGCCATACCCGATTTTGTCCGCCAGGTCAGGGATTTTTGCACCGAGAACAAACTGCTCTTCATCGTCGATGAGGTCCAGACCGGCATGGGCCGGACCGGCAAGATGTTCGGGTATCAGAATTACGGCATCACCCCCGATATCATGACGCTGGCCAAGTCGCTGGGCGGCGGGTTGCCCATCGGTGTCGCGGTCGCGCACAAGGATATCGCCGACACCCTGAAGCCGGGGATGCACGCCTCGACCTTCGGCGGCGGCCCGGTCGTCTGCCGGGCGGCCTTAGGGGTCTTTAAGGCGATCCAGAAAGACAAGATGCTGGCCAACGTCAGCCGCATGGCGCCCTACCTCTTTGAGCGGCTCGAGGCGATGAAGAAGAAGCACGCGGTCATCAAAGAGGTGAGAGGGTTGGGGCTCATGATTGGCGTCGAGCTGAACAAGCCCGGCGCGCCGGTGTATGAAAAGTGTCTTGAGAAAGGACTGTTGATCAATTGCACCCACGAGACGGTCCTGCGGCTGATGCCCGCGCTGGGCGTGACGAAGAAGCAGGCTGACTTCGCGCTCGGGGTGCTCGACGAAGTGTTGGGGTTTCCATCCAGCCTCGCATGAAAGGCCCGGACAGGGCTCGGCGGGATGTCACTGGATGGCAAGCCCACGAGATTCAAGAGGCCATGGTGTTTTGATGAGCCCAGGGCTTGCCAAGGGGGTTTCCATGACGACGGCAGAGAAGGATTTTCTCACGGTGACGGACTTCAGCGCCGAGGAGATCCAGAAGATCTTCGAGTCGACGAAGGACCTGAAGAAGGACCCGTTCCGGGACGCCTTCAAGAACAAGGCGGTGGGGCTCATCTTTCAGAAGCCGTCCTTGCGCACGCGCGTCTCGTTTCAGGTGGGCGTCTGGCAGCTTGGCGGCCAGTGCATGTCCTTGAGCCCGGCCGAGGTCAACATCGGGGTGCGCGAGTCCGTCAAGGACGCGGCCAAGACCCTCTCGCGGTATCTGAACCTCGTCATGGCGCGGGTCTTCAGGCACAAGGACGTCGAAGAGCTCGCGAGCCACGCGACGATCCCGGTCATCAATGGCCTCAGCGACCTGTACCACCCCTGCCAGGCGCTGGCCGATATCTTTACCGTCCAGGAGAAGAAGGGCGGCTTGAAGGGTCTGACCCTGGCCTTTATCGGCGACGGCAACAACGTCTGCCATTCGCTCCTGCACGCGGCCTCGATGCTCGGCATGAACATGCGGGTGGCCAGCCCCAAAGGGTTTGCCCCGCGCAGGGAGGTGACGGCCTCAGCCCAGGTCCTGGCATCGGCCACCGGCAGCCAGATCCTCATCACGATAGACCCCAAAGCGGCGGCGGAGGGCGCGGACGTCTTGTACACGGACGTGTGGGTGAGCATGGGGCAGGAGCGGGAGGCCGGCCGCAGGGCGCGGATCTTCAAAAAATATCAGGTCAATCAGGGCCTCGTGGCCCTGGCCAAAAAAGATTGTCTGGTCATGCACTGCCTGCCTGCGCACCGGGGGGCGGAGATCACGAACGAGGTGATCGACGGCCCGCACTCCGTGGTCTTCGACCAGGCGGAGAACCGGCTCCACGTGCAGAAGGCGATCATGTTGAAGTTGCTGGGCAAGTGATCTTCGGGAAATGTTCACCCCGGCTCGCTGGAGAGCCAGCGGGGGCAAGCCGGGGTGGTTTAAGGGAAGGCTAGTGAGGTAAACCATGAAGAAAAAGGTCGTATTGGCATATTCCGGCGGACTGGACACGTCCTGCGCCATCAAGTGGTTGAGCGACCGGGGCTGGGACGTCGTCGCCTATGTCGCGGACGTCGGGCAGGGGGAGGATTTTACCTCTATCAAGAAGCGGGCGCGCAAGATCGGCGCGGCCAAGGTCGTCCTTGGCGAACTCAAGAAGGAGTTCGCCAAGGACTTCATCCTGCCGACGCTTCAGGCCAACGCCGCTTATGAAGGCAAGTACCTCCTGGCCACGGCCCTGAGCCGGCCCTTGATCGCCAAGCACCTCGTTGAGGTGGCGCATAAGGAGAAGGCCCGGGTCATCTCCCACGGCTGCACGGGCAAGGGCAACGACCAGGTGCGCTTCGAGGTGACGGTGCGGATCCTGGACCCAAGGCTCGAGATCATCGCGCCGGTGCGGGAGTGGCAGTTCAAGTCGAGAGAAGAGGAGATCGACTACGCCAAGACGCACAGGATCCCGCTCAACGTCTCCAAGAAGAAGATCTACAGCATCGACAAGAACCTGTGGGGTGTGAGCATCGAGTGCGGAAGACTGGAAGACCCGTGGCAGGAGCCGCCGGCCGACGCGTACCAGATGACCGTCGATCCGGTCAAGGCGCCCGGCAAGCCCGCGTACGTCACGATCGCATTTGAAAAGGGCGTTCCCAAAAAGCTGAACGGTAAGACGCTCGGCCTGGAGCCTCTGATCGCCGGCCTGAACAAGCTCGCGGGCAGACACGGAGTGGGCAGGGTGGACATGGTCGAGAACCGGCTCGTGGGGATCAAGTCCCGGGAGATCTACGAGTCCCCCGCGGCGACGTGTCTCTACGCGGCCCACAGGGACCTGGAGAGCCTCGTCCTCGACCGGGAACTCCTGCATTACAAGCTTTCGCGGGAGGGCCTGTACGCGCAGATGGTCTATTATGGGCTGTGGTACACGCCGCTCAAGACGTCCATCGACGCCTTCATCAAGGCGACCCAGAAGAAGGTCACGGGCACGGTGCGGCTCAAGCTCTACAAGGGCGGCTGCGTCGTGGTCGGGAGGAGGTCGCCGCACTCCCTCTATAAAGAGGAGCTGGCGACGTACACCCGGAAAGACAAATTCGACCAGAAGCTGGCCGAGGGGTTCATCAAACTGTGGGGCCTGCCGTTTCAAAAGTGAAAAGTGAGACTTTTAGACCAGGTTTTTCAGTCTCAAATTTTGAGACTTTTAGACCTGGTCAGTTAGTCTCAATTTTGTGAGGCAGCGGGAAAGGCTGGATACCATGAAGAAGAAGCTGTGGGGCGGACGGTTCAAGGCGAAGACCGACCCGGTCTTCGAGCGGTTCAGCGCTTCCATCGAGACGGACTTCCGGCTGGCGAAGTGCGACCTGATCGGCAGCTTCATCCACGTCCACGTCTTGAAAGAGGCGGGGCTCCTGACGGCGGCCGAGCTCAGCCGGTTTAAGAAGGCCCTGGCGGCCCTGATCAGGAGGGCGGATGCGGGCTCCTTCCCGTATGACTTCTCGAGCGAGGACATCCACACGAACATCCAGAACGCGCTGGCCAAGGCGCTGGGCGCGCTCGCCGGAAAGATGCAGACCTGCCGGTCGCGCAACGACCAGGTCGTCTTTGCGACCAAGCTCTACTGTCTCGTCGCCGGGGCCACACTCCAGGAGCTGATCGCCGGGGCGCGCAAGAGCCTCACGGCCCTGGGGCACCGCTATGCCGATGTCCGGATGCCGGGCTACACGCACCTGCAGCACGCGCAGCCGGTGTTGCTCAAGGATTATCTGGAGGCCTTCTCGTTGATGCTGGAGCGGGATGCCGAGCGGCTGGAGTCTGCCCTTCGGGGGCTGAAGATCTCTCAAGGCTCCGGCGCGCTCGCCGGCACCCCGATTGCGAGGTCGCATTATAAGGCGGGGATTCGAAAGGGCCTGAGGGCCCTGAAGATGCCCGGGTTGATATCATTTATCGGCACGCCCGACAACACGCTCAAGACCGTCAGCGACAGGGACTTTGTCATTGAGATCCTGTCGGTGCTGGCGTTGACGGGGATGCACCTCTCGCGGCTCGCCGAAGACCTGATCCTCTGGTCCACGGCGGAGTTCGGGTTCATCACGCTCGGCGACGCGTACTGCACGGGCAGTTCGTTGATGCCCCAGAAGAAGAACCCGGACGCGCTGGAGCTGATGCGGGGCGCGGCCGGGGTCCTCACGGGCAACCTGACCGCGGTCCTGACGACGATGAAGGGGCTGCCCCTGACCTACAACCGGGACATGCAGTGGGACAAGGCGCCGCTCTTCGCGTCGCTGGATATCGTCAAGGACGAGCTGCTGGTGGCGGCAGGTCTGCTTAAGTCTGTCAGGGTCAACAGGGACAAGATCGGCGTCCAGATGCGGGACGAGGGTCTTTATGCGACGGCCCTCGCCGACTGTCTGGTCAAGAAGGGCGTGGCCTTTGCCGACGCGCACGCGGCGGTCGGCAGGCTGATCCGGTTCTGCGTTGAAAAGAAGCGGCCGGTGCGGCAGTTGAGCCGGGCCCAGCTGAAGGCTTTTTCCCCCAGACTTGAAAAGAGCGACGTCGACAAGTTGATAGGCCCTCGAAGCTGAGGAGGCTTTTGAGGGCGGGAGGCGGACCATGAAGAAGTCTCTGGGGCTTCTGGGATTCCTTTTCGTCTTTCTGCCGTCGCCGTCAAGGTCTGCGGCACGTACATGCAGGCCGACACAGGGGTCGAGGACGGCACGTTGATCGTGGAGGAGAGGGTCGGCATCAGGACAGCGAGCCCGAATGCCACCCTGCAAATGCCACCCTGCATGTAAAAGGTAGCCATGCATCACTTCAGCGAAGACAGGAACAGGGAGTTGCGTTGTGAACAGGTGCGCTGTGCCGCCCTGGCGCAGCGCCATGGCACCCCCCTCTTCGTCTACAGCCGGGCGACGCTCTTGGACCATCTGGCCAAGCTCCAGAGGGCCCTGCGGCCGCTCAAGCCCCTCATCTGTTTTTCCGTCAAGTCCAACTCGAACCTGAGCCTCCTGCGGCTCCTCGTCGGCCGCGGGGCGGGGCTGGACATCGTTTCCGGCGGCGAGCTTTACCGCGCGAAGAGGACAGGGGTCGATCCGCGCAAAGTCGTCTACGCGGGCGTGGGCAAGACCGAGGAAGAGATCGTCGAGGCGCTCCGCTGGGGGATCCTGTCTTTTAACGTCGAATCCCTCCAGGAGCTGTGCCGGATCAGCGACGCGGCGGTGCGCCTGAAGAGGACGGCGCGCGTCTGCGTCCGGGTGAATCCGGGTATCGACCCGCACACGCATAAATATATCACCACGGGCACGGCCGCCAGCAAGTTCGGCGTGGACTTCGAGACCGCGCGGCTCATCTTCCTGAACCGCGACCGGTTCAAAAACGTGCGGGTGCTGGGCCTGCACGTCCACATCGGGTCGCAGATCACTCAGGCCGGGCCCTTTCGGGCGGCGCTGCGGCGCACGCTCGGTCTCATCCGCCACCTGCGGGGGCTGGGGATCGACGTGCCGTGGCTCAACGTCGGCGGCGGCCTGGGTATCATCTACCGCAACGAGAGGCCGCAGACCGCCCGCGAGTACGCGCGGGTCCTCCTGCCGTTCTTGCGCCGCCGGCGGCTCAAGATGATCTTTGAGCCCGGCCGTTTTATCGTGGGCAACGCCGGTATTCTGGTGACGCGCGTCCTTTATGTGAAGGAGACGCGGGCCAGGCGCTTCGTGGTTGTCGATGCCGGCATGAACGATCTGATGCGGCCGTCGCTCTACGAGGCGCACCACGAGATCCGCCCCCTGGACGCCGGCAGCGTCGATAAAAAGACGCTCAAGAGGACGGACGTGGTGGGGCCCATCTGTGAGAGCGGCGACTTTCTGGCCAGAGACAGGATGCTGCCGGCCTTCCGGCCGGGCGACCTTTTGGCGGTGATGAGCGCCGGCGCCTACGGCATGAGCATGGCGTCGAACTACAACTCCCGGTGCCGCGCGGCTGAGGTGCTCGTTGCGGGCAGGCGTCCTCGTCTCATCCGGCGGCGCGAGACCTTCGCGGACTTGGTGTGCTGTGAGCGGATGATCAAGGGGTGATCCTTCGTCGCAGACCCCGGCCATGGCCGGGGTCTTTACTCAGGATGTCGCCCGAAGGGCGGCAGGAAAGGGACCGCGGGCATGCCCGCGGGGTTCCATCCCCCTTCGGGGGATGTCGCCAGGGAACGTGAGTGCGGGGCTCCATGAAGAAGGTACCTTTTATCAAGATGCAGGGCGCGGGCAATGACTTCGTGCTGGTCGATGCCCGGCGGCCGCTTGCCGTCGCGCTGCGCGCGTCCTTCGCCGCGAAGATCTGCGACCGGAAGTTCGGGGTGGGGGCGGACGGCCTGCTGGTAATCCATCGCTCCCGGAGGGCCGATGCCCGCATGCGGATCTTTAACGCGGACGGCTCCGAGGCCGAGATGTGCGGCAACGGCGCGCGGTGCCTGGCGTTCTACTACGCGCTGCGTTCCGGGAAGAAGAGGTTTTGTATCGAGACGGCTAGCGGCATCCTGGAGGCTCGCATCGTGGGGCGGGCCTGCGTGAATCTGCGCATGCCGGATCCGACCGATATCCGGCTCGACCGGATGGTGCGCGTCGGCGGGCAGACCCTCGAGATCGATTTTATCAATACCGGCGTGCCGCACGCCGTGGTGGAGGTGGCGGACCTGGAGAGCGTACCGGTGATGCGCCTGGGCCGGGCCATCCGGCGCCACGACTTCTTTATGCCGGCGGGCACGAACGTGGACTTCATCCGGGTGCGCGACAGCCGGCGCATCGACATCCGCACCTATGAGCGCGGGGTGGAGGCCGAGACCCTGGCCTGCGGCACGGGGTCTGTCGCCGGCGCCATCGCGAGCGCCCTCAACCACACCCGCGAGGGGCTGGAGGCGTCAGACGGCCGCGCCATGCGCCACCGGATCAAGGTCAGGACGAAGAGCGGCGAGGTGCTGACGGTCGCGTTTGCCGTCACCAAATATCAGGTATCGGATGTGTGGCTGGAGGGAAGGGCCCAAATCGTATATCAAGGGGTGTATCATGTTTAAGGGTTCATGCGTAGCGGTGGTGACGCCGTTTACCAAAGACGATAAGGTGGACGAGGCGGCGCTGGAGAGGCTCGTCGAATTCCACGTCAAGAACGGCACCGACGGGATCGTCCCGTGCGGCACCACGGGTGAGTCCGCCACCCTCGACTACGAGGAGCACGACCGCGTGATCGCCGTGTGCGTGCGGGCCGGCCGAAAGAGGGTCCCGGTCATCGCGGGCACGGGGTCGAATTCGACGCAGGAGGCGGTCGAGATGAGCCGGCACGCCCAAAAGAACGGCGCCGACGGCCTCCTCTTGGTATCGCCCTATTACAACCGTCCGACGCAGCAGGGGCTCTACCTGCACTTCAAGGCGATCGCCGACGCGGTGGACCTGCCTATTGTCATGTACAACATCGCCTCGCGCACCGGCGTCAACATCGAGCCGGAGACGACCGCGCGCCTGGTCGCCGACTGCGAGAACATCAGGGGCATGAAGGAGGCGAGCGGGTCGCTCGACCAGATGGCGCGCACAAAACTCCTGTGCGGCGAGAAGCTGACGCTTTTGTCCGGAGACGACTCCTTGACGCTGCCGCTGATGGCGGTCGGCGGGGAGGGCGTCATCTCGGTCGTCGCCAACATCATCCCCCATGACGTCAAGGCGATGGTGGCCGCTTTTGCCAAAGGCGACGTCAAAGAGGCGCGGCGCCTGCATTATAAGATGTTGCCTCTCATCAAGGCGATGTTTATCGAAACGAACCCCATCCCGGTCAAGACGGCGATGGGGTTGATGGGGTTGTGTGGGCCGGGGCTGCGCCTGCCGATGTGCGTCATCGGCGAGGCGAATCTCGGGAGGCTCAAAAACGCCCTCAAGGATTACGGGCTGATAACGTGATGAGCAAAAAGAAGATCAATCTGGGTGTCAGCGGGGCCCTGGGCAAGATGGGCCAGAGGATCCTGGCGCTCGCCGGCCAGGACGAGGCCTTTGTTCTGGGCCTGGCGCTGGAGCGGCCGGACCATCCCCAGTTGGGTTCGGCGATACAGGGGCGGACCGTCACCGCCGACACAAAGGCCATCGCCGGCGTGGGCGGGCTCATCGATTTTTCGTCGCCGGCGGCGACGCTGGAGCACGTCGAGGTCTGCCTGCGGGCCGGCAGGCCCCTGGTCATCGGGACGACGGGCCTGAGCGCCGGGGACCGGAAGGCCGTCCGCGATGCGGCACAGAAAATCCCCATCGTCTTTTCACCCAACATGTCTATAGGCGTCAACGTGCTCTTTGGGCTGGTGGCGCAGGCCGCCCGGCAGCTGCCCGAGGGGTATGCGGTGCGTTTGAGCGAGACCCATCACGTCCATAAGAAGGACGCGCCCTCCGGTACCGCCAAGAAGCTGGCTGAGCTCGTCAAGGCCCAGCGGTCCTCTCTCGAGGTCCCGATCGATTCGAGACGCGAGGGCGAGGTGATCGGCGACCACCGCGTCGTCTTCGAGAGCCCGTGGGACACGGTCACGCTCCGCCACAGCGCCAAGACGCGCGACATCTTCGCCCTCGGCGCCCTGGAAGCCATGAAGTTCTGCGTCACGAAAAAGAACGGCCTCTATGACATGGCCGACGTCCTCGGCAT
>SDBU01006325.1_pt1 | contig 13955 bp, 19 predicted proteins | sample 2277071 | NCBI WGS metagenome assembly SDBU01 (sample SAMN10397929, study PRJNA504765) | marine sediment metagenome | isolation source: marine sediment core GS08_GC12, 126 cmbsf | place: Arctic Ocean: Gakkel Ridge, Loki's castle | collected 2008
AAAGACAATACTAAATCCTCCAAATGCTAATGCAAATATTAAAAGTATTGGAATTGAAAATGCAATTGTTGTATCAAATCCGAATTTCATTTTACTTGCGACAATAAAATAAAAGATAGCAGCTATTACTATTGTTAATGCTACACTTCCAATTAATTCACTTACAAATAAACATTGTATATCTAAAATATCACATGACGCCATTTTAGTCTTTTCCTCTTAACCATTCAACTACAGTAAAAACATAAAGTATTGCTAATGGTGCAATAATAAATGTTCCAAGTACGGCATTTAATGAAATTAAGTATGTTCCTATAAATACAAAATCAGCAACTAATAATGATAGTGAAAATGCTATTGGTATAAATAATCTTTGTTCTGTTGGAACTAAAGCTAATGCCCCTAAGAAAACAGTTGTCCCAAGAATTATAGATCCGATTCCTGTAGCACTATTAAATAATTGCCCTACTGATCCTATAAATTCTGTAAAGAAATTTAAGGTTAGGATATTTTGAATATTCAATATCGAACTAAATATAATAGATCCTAAAGAACAACCTATAGCATTATTACAAATTTGACCCGTTGATATAAAAAATAAATCTATCATAATCAATATTGTTAAGTATGTTACTATTTTTCCCATTTTATAATTTCCTTATGAAAACCCTCCTGAATATAAAGAATGTAGCAAATGCTGTTGAAATTATTGCCACACCAAATTGATTACTGAATTGTGATAGGATTGTTACTCCTGATGAAGAAGAGGTTGAAATTAATCCTGTGTCCATCCACCCTACTAAACTAAAAGCCCAGATTAATAAGGTTGCTACTATGACCTTACTCTCGCTAGTATCTGTTAACTCTTTTCTTGTTAAAAATATTATTGTTGAAATTATTGTAAATAATATAAGAACAAATCTAATAAAATCTGAAATTAAAGCATTATCTACAGTTATTGTAAGTTGATTAAATATAGAGTAATCTCCTAAAAAGAAATTCCCAACAATCCAGATTCTTTTAAACGTTATTGTTTCATTATCTGTTGTTATTGTAAATATTCCAATAAGTTGTGTTTGATTTCCGGTATCAAGAAATCCAGTAATCGTTCCGTTACTTGCTTGGCTAACAAATAATAATTCACTATTTGAGGAATTTGTTATATTCAAACTCATTAAGGTAATTATATCCGTTGAATTTACTATAAATTGGAAAGTAACATTTGTATTATTTGCTAATGTTGTATTTTGTGGGATTATTTGATATTGTAATCCTCTTGAAATTTCTGTTCCATTACTTATCACTCCAGCTTCCCCTCCCATAATTACATTTCTTAAATCAGCAGTAGGAGTAAAACTAAAGGTATTTTCTTCAAAAGGGGTTTTAGTAAATGTTGCAGTATATGTTTCATCAGGATCTAAGAAAAAAGTAATGAACCCTGAACCGTCTGTAAATCCAGAGGAAATTGTAACAACACTTGCCCCAATTATTCTTGTTATTACTGCTTTAACATTTGTGATTGTATCTCCATTTACATTTGTTGTTTTAAATGGACTAAATAATCCATCAGTAGTTGGAAGTAAAAAAAGAATTTGAGTTAGCATTATATTTGATAGTTCAGTTGTTAATAGAAAACTTCTTTGTTGGCTTATATCATTATTATAAGTCATTGTTAAATCTATATTAACTGGTCTACCACTAGGATTAAAACAGAAAGTGTAATTTAATTTTTGAACTGCATCTGTAAATGTTAGAGTTTTATTTACTCCTGATAAAGATGATAAAGAATAAGTCCAGGTTGAACTTATTGTTGCATTAACATCTTCTTGAGCTAAAGTTTCATTTTTGAAGGTTATATTTATAAATGGAACATCTTGAGGAGATGCTCCGCAAATAGTAAAGTTTGTTGAGTTGATTATTTGTATTTGATCAGTTGTGTTAATAATTCCTTCAACTAGGGTTAAATTAAAGTTATGTGTTTTAGTTCCAATTGAAGCAGGAATTGTAATTGATTTAGTTATAGAATAATTATTCCCTACAGGATTTGTAATTGCTGCTCCTGTATTTTCTGTTCCATCAAATGTTAAACTTCCAGTAGTTATAACACTTCCATTTGTGGTTACATTAACAGTAAATCTTTCTTCTGCTGTTTCAAAAGAACTTGCATTAAATATTGTTGATGTTTGAAGAACTAAATAACTCCATGTAACAGTATCAGATACTATATTTCCGAAAGTATCATTTGCAAAAAAGTCTAAAGTTCTTGCAGTTCCTATTGTAAAATTAGATATATTTGCTGCACAATTTACTGTTGTATTTACTCCTTCATATTGAAATAGACAAGCATCTATATTAATATCAGAAACATTCCATTTAAGAGTTTGATTAATAGAAAGATCTGCAAAAGTAATAACTCCAAAAGGTTCTGTTATATTTAGGACTGGTTCTATTGAATCAATTGTAAAATTTCTTGTTGTTGCCGTTGCACAGCCACCAGAATTGCAAGATTCATAAGTCCAATTATGAGAACCTTCTGAAATTGTTTTTGTAAATAAATAATCTGTATTATTTATTCCCGAACTATTTGTTTCATTAAGAACTCCATCTATAAATAAAGTTACATTTGTAATCCCCTCAGGAGAAGTAACTGTTCCATTAAAATTAATTGTTTGGTTTGTTGTGTTGAAAGTATTAATAGGAGAATTAAGAGTTACTGTTAGATTAAGAATTGGTGAATGCCCCCAAACTTGGTAAGTCATTGGGAAAACTGGATCTTGCTGATACCATGCCTCTGTTCCTGGTTGTCTTATCCATGAAGTGTTAGTTGGTGTTCCCCCAGCTACAGCTATTTCCCATCTTATATGATTTATATCACTATTTGTATAACTTGCATTAAGTCCTATAAAATATACTTGTGTGAAATTTAATTCAACATTATCAAATGTAAAATTAAACTTTGCAAAAGATCCAGAACCTATTGTTGAAGCATCTAAAGAGGATCCATTAGTTACTAAATTTGTTACGTTATATGTAGGAGCCCCATCAGTTTGCCATATATAAGCCGTTAAATCTCCAATAGGACTTCCTAATTTTTGTAGGCTTACTTGAAGTATTCTTATTACTGCTGTGGAATTAGACATGTTAAATGTATTCCCCAGTACCCCCCTGTTTGTTTGTTGAATCCCAAAAAAGGTATCAGCTCTAGAACCAATACTTATTAAACTTAATCCTGTAAATGTTATCCATTCTGTTAATTCTAATCCATAAAAATTAGGAACAACATCAACAGTTTCTCCAGAATTAACATCAACTTTTTCCCTCAATAAATAATTTCCCTCTTTTAATTTTGTTAGAACATCATAAGTATTCCAAACTCCAAACTTTGTTTCATTTTTTGTATTTTTTAATTCACAAATGGTTTTATTTTCTATTTCTCCTGTACATATTTCTTCATAAATTGGAAACTCATAAGATTCAGAAGAATTGTAAATCTCGTATTTTGTTTCTTTGCTAATTAAAATTTCTGTTTGTCCTTTATTATAATATGTAGAACCCTTTAAACCAAAATCTTCTACTTGATGATTTAATTTATAGTAAGCATAACAATTTCCTGGAATACAATATCTTGTATAATTAATTAATTGAATAATTCCAACTTCTCCATAACTAAGCCAATCAATTCCAAATAATGAATTTTTAACAGTTATTATTTTTTCTTCTTCATTATATTGCTTAACATTATCAAATTCAAAAGCACTTACAATTCCTATTAAAAAAATCATTGCGAACAGTAATAACATTAACTTTTTCATTTTTCTTTTGTCCAGTTTCTAAATACCCAAACAACAGAAGCAATTAGAAAAGAACCTATAAACCAAAACATCCCTATTCCTGTTATAAAACAAACTGGTCTTTTATTTAATTTATCAAATCGATCATCATCATCAAAATCACTTTGGTTAAAATTAGGAGTTCCAGGACAATTCAAAAAAGCATTTCCTCTTGCCTCATCAAATACCTCTTTAAACGGATCTATTGTAGCCATTAATGTTAGAAAAAATAATAGGAACACAGTTAAGAATGCAAATCCTCTTATAAAAAATCTTCCCTGTCCTTGTTTATTCATTTTAGTAATTTTGTTGATTTTAATTTTGGTAGAGGTATTTTTTTCTTTAATGCAGTTTTTCTAAGTTGAGAAATAAATCTTGCTGCTTGGATCTTATTTACTTCTCTTAAAGTATCTAGCCTAAATTTTCTTTTTTCTATTGCTAAATTCTTTACCAGTTTACCTTTGACTAATTTTACTCTGAATTTTTTGTTAGTCCTTAAAAAATAACCTCTAGGGAATTTTATCTTTGGAGGTTTTGCTTTTACATTCGTTTTTGAAATTTTAAAGGTTGCAGCTAAACTTTGGTCTGTAACAAATGATCCTAAATCTAATGCCTTACTTTTTCTTAATGGATGGATATTTACTCTCTTGAATTTTCCTCTGCTTTTAACAAAAGTATTATATCCAGTTCTAGAGACAGGAATTCTTGGAGAAATTAATTTTCTCTTTACCTTTAATTCTTTTAAAGAAGGAAATAAAATTACCTTTGCTCCTCCTCCTGTAATTTTTACTGTTCTTGTTGTACTCCCTCTTGTGAAATTACGCAATCTTATAATTTGTCTTAAACGTAATCTAAGCTTTATAATTGTCTCTTGGACATTCTTTAATCTGCTTTGAGTGAATTGTGAAGTAGAAGGAGATTGTCTCAATTGTATTCTTGTTTTTTGAACTTCACTTAATTTATTCTTCAATGAAGAGATTTGTGATGTTAATGTTTTAGTATTTAATCTTTCTCCAAAAGTAGTTGTTATACGAGGAGCAGTTCTTGATGGAGTAAATGCCCTTAAAGGTCTTGCTAATGCAAGTGCTATTCCCGGTGCTAATATTCCTGGAGGGAATCTTGTAGAAATTTCTTCTAAAGGAAAAGGATCTATTGAAGGAACTCTTTCTTTTATTACTACTCCACTTTGAAAAGGTTTTTGAGTTGCCTTTTTCTTATCTGATCTAACTAATTTTGATTCTCTAAATCTTCCAAATTTATCTTTTAATTCTGTTATTTTTGGTTTAAGTATAGGTGGTTTTTTTACAGGAGGGAAAGTTACTTTTAAAGGAGTTGGTTCTTTCAATGGTACTTTTTCTATTATTGGTTTTGTGATTGCAACACCAACAGCTTCCACTTCTGCTTTTCCTTTAAGTGCTAATGCTTTAAATCCAGGACGCAATTCTACTATTGCAGTTCCTGTTAATTTATTTAATACAGTTAATATTTGAGTATCTGTTAATGTTTTTAAATTTGATTCTGCAAACTCTTTACTTGTAAATGGTCTTTCTCTATCTAATCTTTTTTGTATATTTATTAAATTTCTTATTAAAAATAAATTAACTTTTTTCCCACCTTTAATTTCGTCAATAACTTTTAAAGTTCTTCTAATTAAATTAGCTTTAACATTAGATACTTTTATAATTCCTGTTTTTGTTTGAAAGCTTATCCTTGCTTTTGTTCCTAATGGTTCTATTCCAACTTGTTTTGTTTTTTGAACAATATCAAAAACTTGCCCTTTGCTAAAGAATTTTTGGACTAATTTTCCTTGAGGAGTTTTTGCTAGTTTAAGTCTTATAGCTCTTATGAAAGTTTCACCTCTAGAACCTATTAATACTTGTGCCGCCCTACCAAGTATTGCTTCTCCTGGTGCTCCTCTTTTAAGAATTTCAAATCCTATAAATTCTGCTTGACCTTTTAATATTGCTTCTGGAGTTAGAGCTGCTCCTTTAACTTTTGAAAATTGTAATATCTCAAATATTCTTCCATCAGCAGTTGTAACTCTAAATGCACTAGTATCTGTTATTTTTCCTTGCTCAACTGCAATTCTAAAACTAGGATCTACTTCTGCCGCAACTTTTGTTAATTTCGCTATTTGTTTAATACTTAAAATTGAGCCTGATCTTAATGTTTCAGGTTTTATTTCTGCAGGAATTCTTGCTCTAACTCCTTTAAATGTTCCAGTGCCTATTAATCCTCCAACAATAAATGCTGCTGTTGATAATGTTGATTCAGTAGGAAATTTCTGAAATTGCTTTGCTATTTCTCTTCTTTTTAATATTATATCCCCCGCTAGAGCAACTTGTACAGGGATGCCAATAATAGGAAGTGAAGCAACAACTCCAAAGGCAACTCCTGCAGCTAAATCTTTTGGGATCCCTTTTTTAATTTGGCTACTTGTGAATTCATCTGAAGCTGTTTCTAATCTTTTATTTGCTACTGTTTCACTAATTAATTCTTCCTCAAATTCTGCTTGTATTATTTGAACGTCTTCAAATAATTTAATAGAACTTGGATCTTTAGGATTTATATTACTTCTTTCAAAAAAGGTTTTTTGTCTTGGAGTAACTATTGCTGTTCCTCCTCCTGTTGGAATAAAAGGTTTAATATCTGCGGTAACTAATTCAGAAGGAGGAACTAAAAATTCTCTTACTCCTGGTTTTAATATTTCTCTTTCTAAACCAAATAATCCTATAATTCCTTTAGGTTCAACAGGAATTCTAGCTTCAATTTTTCTAAGGAATGTTTTTATTTTTGATGGGGGTTCTGCTGGAATTCCAATAGGTAATTCTCCAGGAGCAAGAATTGCTTTGGGTCTTGGAATGCCAATATCTACTTTAACTTCTTCTCTAATAGGTTCTAATTTTTCTGGAAGAAGTTCTGTTTTAAAAGCAACTAATTTCCCTTCTTCAAATACGGGAATCGCCTTTAATCCTTTTCCCTCTATTTCTTTAATAGCTTTTTCTATTTGTAATCTTGTTGCAGTAGTTTTCCCCGCAGAAATTTTCCTAAAGAATTCTTGTTCTAATCCAGATAAAAAAAATAAAGCTCTTGGATCAGGATCTCTAAAAACATCTAAAGCCTTTTTAAAAGCGGCTTGTCGTTCTTTTTGTTGTCTTAATTGAGTTTCAACATTAATAATTTGTGATTCAAACTTATCTAATTCTTTTTTAATAGGCTCTAATTTTTTTATTTCTACTGTTTTTAATCTTTCAAGTTCACTACCTTGTTGTTGTCTTGTAATAATACTTTGTCTTGTTTGTTTTCTTACTTGTGCAGCAGTAAGTGTTGGAAGGGAAGTCTGTTGAATACTTTGTCTTTGACTTTTTATTACTGCTCTTTGACTAACTAATTGTGCCCTTGCTTCTTGAACTGAAACCATTTTACTTTTTCTTCTTATTAAAAATAGTTATCTTAACAAAAAGATTATCACTAAATTTAATTGTTGGGTTTATAGCTCTAATTTCTTTTTTAGAAAGAGGCACAGTTAGTTGTTTATTTCTTTTATTAATAAACACCTTTCTAATAATTTTTTTATTAGCCATGAAAACTACTAGTACTATAAGTATATAAATTCTTTTAAGAATCTATAAATTCTTGATATTCTACTTCTCCATTAGTATAACAAGAACAAATTCTTTGTACAGAATCATAATAATATGAATCATAGTTAGAACAAATTTCAATTGAACAAATAGTTTCTTCTTCTTGAACATTAAAACCGATTTTTATTAAGGATATAAATAAGATCGTTTCTAAAACAAATAAGACAATAAAGATTATTGCTATTGTTTTCCATTTCTCTTTCATATTATTTTTTTACTTTTAAATGGTGAGACTATATTTCCACTTTCATCTCTAGTCCATTTGATCTTTTCAATTTCATACTTTATAGATAAGGTTTCACTTTCTTTAATATCCTTATTTGTTATACCGAATAAGTCTTTTAATTTAGAAATCATTTGGATTCCTTTCTCTTTTTCATTGATTCTAGCCTTCTGTCTATATATTATATTATCAGCCCACCCCCAATCAAAAAATATAAGCTTCGCTGTGATATAGTTCTTTCTATTCTCAACCTTTTTTTTACTCATATGTAATTGATTAAAATAGCGATCCCTACTATTGCGACTATACCCCAAAGTATTAATTGTTTAGTTGTTAATTTGGAATCTGATCCTCCCCCTATTTTAACTAGTTCTGCTTGTCTTATTCCCTTTAATACGTGTTGTTCTAATTCAGCAAATTTCTCCCTCATATCATCATCAGCCCACTTTTTTGTACCAAGTGGAATTAAATCCCATTCTCTTATAATCATTAAAGGAACTCTCTCTTTTGTTACAGTATAAATACAATGTCTATCTTCATGATACCCTTTTCCATTAACAGTAAATTGACCATTTTTAGTTTCTACTTCCAAAAGATCAACATTTCCATTATTTCTAAGATAAACTACTCCTACCCTATTAGATTTTTTTAATTTATCCTTAGTAAAATGTTTAGACCATAAACTATCTTTTTTCTTTTTCCCTTTTTGTTGTGTTTTTTCAAATGGAATATCTTGAGGAGGAGTGGGAATTAGTTCTTGTGGTATAGGATTTAAATTTTGTAACATCCTTTTACCCTCATCACTTTTATTAAGATCTACCAAAAACTTTTCAATATCTTCTTTATTACTCATCTTCTTCTTTTTTTACCTCCTTGTAAATTCTGTATTGGATTTTCTCTCACTTTCTTTCTTATAGTATCCATTTTCTTTGTAACATTTAGATTCATTGCAAATCCATCTTTGCTCATTCCAGAATCTGTTATATTTAATATTTTTTGACGAAAGTAATCAGCAATTTTATTTTGTGTATTATATGATTTACCCATTTCATCAAGATAAAACTTAGAAATATCTTCCATATCTAATAAAAACCTTACACTAAACATAGGTCTTCCTAATTCAAATTCATTAAGATTAGTAGTTCTTACAGTATCTCTTGAATCAAATGTAGCCTTATGTAAGAAACTATGTTGATTTTGTTTCTCTTCAGGTTCTGGAGAACCATAAGCTTCTTGAAACTCTTGAGTATTAAGAAGCTGATCGTCTTGTGAATCTTCTAAAGATTCTTCCTGAAAATCCTCTAATTCTTGTACTTCTTCTTCTGTTAACTGTGGTTCTTCTGCCATTTTAATATATTTTTCTTTCTATATTGGGGGGGTTCCATTTATCTTCTTGTTTATATCCCTCACTTTCTGGTTTTTTCTTAAAAAAGTCTTTAGATTTTTGGATTATAGGGTGATTTCTTTGAACTAATCTGCTATATATTAAATAGCCAAATCCACTTAATACACTAAGTACAACTAAACCATCTATTAGAGCCATGAGTTACACCCTAATCTTCCTCCATCCAACTTTTTCAAAATCATAAATAATATCTAAGGCTATTTCTTTTTCTGTCTTTAATTTTGCTATTTCTTTTAATATTTGTTGATCTAGATTCATCTTCTCTAATTTTTCATTTCTCTCATCTAATTTATCTAAATCTATTTTTAAAGGAACATTATTTAATTCAGCAGTTAAGAAAGAAATTACTCTTTTATTTATAAAAACTCTTCTTAATGCTGCTCCTCTAGTAAAACTTATCTGAATCATCTTTGTCCTCCAAACCCATGATTTTTCCCAATAGTTGCTCCTGATAAAGCTATCATTAATCCAATAAGACCGGATAAACTCAAGAGAATCCTCCATTTCCAAGTATCAGTAGAAACAAAAACAAGAATTACTAACCCAATTCCCAAAACTACAAATTTAATTAAAGTTTTTAACTCTAAGAATTCTTCAAATCCCATTCAAAACCACCTCCTTTTATCATTCCGTATTATCCTCCTCTTGAAAACCTTGATCTTGGTTAAATGTCTCTTCTTGATCTGTTCTTGAAAAACTATCTTCAATTAAGAACCAAAAACCCATCCCAATTAAAGTAGAGCCTAGTGCTAAACCAAACAAAGTAGTATGATTAATAAAATTATATCCTGGATATAATGTTAAAACTCCCATCACCATTAAAACAATTGAACCCATCCTTTGCATTAAACTATATCTTTCATTAAATAATCCAAACATAATAAGAATAAATCCTAATAAAATTATTACAAATTGATTAGGGAACTTTTCAAAAGGTTTTCCATTTGCAGTTATATCAAAAGTAAAATCTATTACATTTGTTACACTTCCATCTAAACAAAAACCGCCAACAGTATATTCTCCAAATTGGGAAGTTTGAGTTGAATCTAGAGTAATATTATACGAAGCTAAATTTGCTGTTGGTGTTGCTTGAACTCCTGAAAGTAAAGTTGTTTGATCTGGAGCAAATACAGAAACATTACAATCAGTAGTGGAAGAACAAAAACCAGCATTAATACAAACAATTCTTATATCAACTTCCTTATTTTGTTGAAAAGTTAATCCTGATACAAGTGCTACTAAGAAAATTCCCATTAATATTCCAACTAATAATTTTTTATGTTCCAATTGCATATTGAACGAAATCTAAATTTATTTCTATTTCTGAAGTTCCAACTGATGTTGAACCTGTTGCCCAAATATCACTTTTCTCATTAAGAGAAATTCCTGCCCTTTGCTCTGCATTAATTGGAATACTTATTCCCTTAACAACTCTTGGAATAATAATAGGAGAGAAAGGAGAAGTAACATCATCTGCGTTTTCTCTAATTTTTAAGAAAACATCAATTTCTTTTCCTGTATTAACAGAAACAAATATTCTAGTACCTATAAATCGTTGTCCTGCAGGAACTGTATAATGTGAAGATTTACTAAGACCTTCACCAATAGGAATTTGTATTTGAGTAGTTCCACTTAAAGCAGCAGTTCCAGTTATTGTTCCTGCATTACTTATACTATAAGTTCCAACTCCATTAACAATTAATTTATTTATTCTAATATATTCATTAGTAGTATTTACAGATGTAGAAGATAAATTAACTATTTCTGAAATTTCAGTAAAGTTTTCATTAAGTCCAATTATTTGAACAGAATTTGCATTAGCTCCTCCATTAATATCATTAACAGTATCGGAAGAAACAATCCCTATTAACTCTGCACTTTGTAAAAATACTAAAGTTCCTCCTTGACTTTGAATATCTTCTTCAACTGTTCCAACAGCATCATTTTGAGCAAAGATATTCCCTGTTAATTGTCCTTGAATATTTCCTTTAGTTGCTTCAATAAAGAAATCTCTTGCCCTCTCACTTAAATCTATAACTTGTGTTTGAATAACTTGAGAATAAATAAGAGGAGATAATACCACTACAACAAATATAAATGCAATAACAATATTTTGTGTTTCTTCTTTGTTATTCATTTTAGTAAATTTCCCCTATAAATAAAAAATTAAAAAAAAGAAAAGGGGGAGAGGATTTCATTTAAGAAAAAACTCTCCTTTAATCAAATAATAATTAATATTATTATATAAGCCCAACATCTTGTAGTCCTCCGACTGCAATGTTAACTCCAGCGACCATTATTCCTAAAGCAAAGAATAATGTAACCAAATTTAAAATTGTTGCTGATGAACCAGTAACATTACCTGATGTTGCTGTTGATATTTGATCTGCTACGGATGGAATTAAATTCACTCCTACAAGAATTGTAATAAATCCTTCTAATAATCTTCCTAATGCCATTAATAATTCCTCCTCAAAAGTTATAAGAAGGTATGGGTATATAAGTTCTTTTAAAAAATAAAGGATTTATATAATCTAATAAATTAAAAGAATAAAGGAGTTGAGATGGAAGAAACAAAACAAATAAGTCGTTATAATGAAGCGGCTATGCAAATTATGAGATTACATGAACTCTGGTTAAAAGCAGAGTTATATGCTAATAGAGGTTTATTAGTAAAATGGAAATTTATTCTTGATTCTGTCTGGAGAGAGTTATATCCTGATGTTAAAAGAAAAAAAGATTCAAAAAAAACTATAGAGGAAAATCTAAAATTAAAGAAAACCATCTCTGAATGCAATAGAAGTTTTGAAATATATACTGCATTGAATGAAAGACATGAATTTTTAAAAGGAGTTCAAGATTCTGTTGGAAAAGGAGCAATGTATATGGATGCTGATGATGATAGATTTGATTAATTATTATATCCCTCCAGAAATTAAAGAACAATTAGATAGTTCTAAGAGAATTGTTAAAGAAGCAGACCAAGATAGAGTATTTATTATTACAGGAAGAGAGGGAAGTGGAAAAAGTTGGTTAGCAATGCAATTGGCTGGATATTTAGATCCTACTTTTTCTTTAGATGATGTTTGTTTTACTTCAGAAACTTTTGGAAAGAGGATTAGAGAAGTAAATAAATTTAAAGGGATTGTTTTTGATGAATCTTTCTCTGGTTTAAGTTCTAAGGGCGCTTTAAGTAAAGAAAATAAAAAGTTAATTAAGATATTAATCGAATGTAGACAAAGAAATCTCTTCTTATTTATTGTTTTACCTTCTATATTTATTCTTGACAGATATGTTGCCTTATTTAGAAGCCATAGTTTATTTAATACACAAATATCTAGGAGAGATTTCAAAAATAGATATTATAAAGTTTATAATTTTCAAAATAAACACCTATTATATATTCTTGGGCAGAAATATATGAGTTATAATAAACCTAAGATATGGAAAAAATATAGATTCTATGGAAAACTACCCTTATCAATATCAAAAGAAGAATATCAAAAGAAAAAGAGTGATTCTTTCAAAGAAAAAGCAGTTGAAGAAGATCCTAGAACAACAAGACTCTTGCTTCAACGAGATACAATGATCAGAAAGCTTAAAGACATGACTAAAATTACTTCAGTTGGTATCTCAAAGGCTCTAGAAGAAGTTGGACAGCCTATAACACCCTCAGTTATAAGCCGAATCATCCAAAAACGTCAAAAGATGACTTAATTCAGGATTCATATATATATTGATATTAGTATCATAAAAATTATTATTTACCATCCTTTAATGTAGTCCTATTACTTAAATGAGCCATCACTTAGGCTTCCAAAGAACACGAACAAGTCCTGGATTAATAAATTCAATAAGATTCATCCTATCCATCTCATTAATAATAGCTTGAAGATTCTCTCTACCCATTCTAAATTTATAATTAAGTATCACCCTTATTTGTTTAATAGAGATCTCCTCCTTCCAAGCTAACTTATGGAATGTTTCTATAATTATCCGGTAAGGGATTGGTAATTTCATTCCCATCAATATTAATTAAGGAGATGTTAGTACAAAACCTGACAGGATCTGAAATTACTTCTTCATAAAAATCCTGATATACTTTTACATCATGAAAATAACTCCAAGCTATAAATATAATTATTAAAAAGAAAATAAATGATTTAAGAAATCCCTGTCCAAATAAAAGATTCTTCCACATTATCTTTCCTTCCCAAGCTGCAGGAGAAATTTGTTTATAGCCCTTTCCTCTTCTTTGAATAAATAATCCTGGTTTTATTTCTTCAGTTTCTTTTGGTGTCAATACTTTTATTATGTCCATTAAGACTCACCTCCTTCTTATAAAAATAATTTGCTATCCAGTAAAAGAAACCAAAATAGATTAAAACAAAAGTAACCATCATCATCATAACATAAGCAAAACTAAATGCAATTCTTGATTGCGCAAACCCAATAAAGAAAAAAGGAATGATTGCTGAAGCACCTATAGAAGCCCACTTTGCACTACTACTAAATACATGATATATTATTTTACTTCTTCTCCTTGTAGGAGAGTTATCCTTATCATAATCCTCAACAGCTTCAGGTCTAATTAAAGCCATGATGTTATTATATTTAATATAAGCACTCATTCCTTGAGAATAAGAAATACCCAATCCAAAGATAAATGCAAATAAAATATACCAAAATCCTTTAAAGATTAAAATAATACTTACAAATGTAATTCCAAAGGCTTGGAAGAGATGACTCTGATACTCTACTTTCGCCAACCTCTCAGGAGGAGGGCTTTTTATCACCTCTTTCCATTCTTGATATTTACTCATTTTATCTTTCCAATCTTTACCTCCAAAACA
>SDBU01006326.1_pt1 | contig 13955 bp, 12 predicted proteins | sample 2277071 | NCBI WGS metagenome assembly SDBU01 (sample SAMN10397929, study PRJNA504765) | marine sediment metagenome | isolation source: marine sediment core GS08_GC12, 126 cmbsf | place: Arctic Ocean: Gakkel Ridge, Loki's castle | collected 2008
CATTAAAAAAGAGCGAGCGCACTTCTACGGTGGTTCCAGGCCTTCGAGAGACCGCGCAGGTTTTTTCCATCTGGCTCCCACGCAGAAAGAGAGCCGTCCCCTCGCTCCCACTCTTCAACGCGCTCGAGATCACCATCTTCGATACCGAAGCTATCGAGGGAAGTGCTTCTCCTCGAAATCCCAAAGTCGGCAAAGAGAAGAGATCTTCGCTCTTTGTCATTTTGGAGGTCGCATGGCGTTCTACTGAAAGCAGCAGATCATCGCTCTCCATGCCACATCCATCATCGCTGACACGAATAAGCGCTCTTCCGCCGCCCTGAGTCTCAACAGTAATCTCCGTCGCTCCGGCATCGATCGCATTATCCACCAGTTCTTTTACGATAGAAGCAGAGGATTCTATCACTTCTCCTGCTGCAATTTGATTGATTGTCAAATCTGAAAGAAGATGAATTTTCCCTGGCATGATAAAAGAATTTAGTTACTATGAAAAGAATGAATCATAAGCAATAGGAGTCTCTCATGCAAGCTCAGGTTTCCGGCCCAACCCCAGAACCACCACCACCCTCTGGCCCTTCTCCCTCAGATAGCTCAAAAGCCGCGCAGTCACAATCTGCCGGTGCCGCCGCTTCCTCGATTGCATCGATGATCTACCGCATGGTTTTGATTGAATTTCTGGGCAAGTGGAATGCCCAACTTGCCGCTGCTGCCACCAATGCAAACTTTTTGTCTGGATCGGTGAGTTTTTACAATGAGATCATCAAGGATCTTGCAGACTTCAATCTAGCTGATAGTAACCTAAACTTTGGCTCCATGTTTCCGAAAACGTCCAGTGGAGAATATACAGGATCCGCTGCTGATGCCTCCAAGAAACGTGATGATGAGGTCTCCTGGGCTCAAAAACAGAAAGACCAGATAGCTAAAGATAAGACCAAGATAGCTGAGGAGCAAAAAAAACTAAAGAAGGAGTATGATAAGCACGACGGCACAATCACTAAACAGCAGTATGATAAATTAAACGGCCAACTGAACGATCTGAATACGTCGCTCGACAAGGCTTCTGCTGATCTGAGCACCCTGATCAATGATCTTAATGCATTAAAGTTCACAGATGACCCGAAAAACAAAGGGCAGTTTACAGTCAGCGGAGGCAGCATGGACGCTGTAGCAGCAGCTGAAAAAAAAGCCACTGGTGACCTCACTGGAATCTACAACACCATCACCAATGATCAGACTGACTACACAACTGCTAGCACCAACGCCCAGATGAAGATGCAGCTTCTCTTATCCCAGTCCGGTCAAATCATGTCGGCGCTCTCCACTATTATGAGTTTGCTTATGCAAGCAGAGAGCGTGGTTACCCAGAATATTAAAGGCTAAGAGAGACCCTCTTAACCCCTTCTTTACATTTTCCTTTCTCCAACAACCTTATTACTCTTTGTATTAAGAAACCTTAAAAACATCAATATAATCTTAATTTTTTAGTTGATTAGTAATCAAATATTTGCTATAATGATTACAGCTTTTGATGTACCCAAGGTGTATACATGTTTGATAGTAATATTTTAGCTAAAATAGACCCCACTAACCATGAGGAGGTCTCCCGAGCGGCCGAAATGGCCCTCCTGGAGATAGAAGTAGAGGGCAGAACCCTCCGCGAGACCCTAGGATTAACCGACGGCCTCCTGGAGGAGATCTACTCCCTAGCTTACGGTTACTATAATCAGGGGAAATATAAGGAATCATTAACGCTCTTCAACATCCTTGTAGGGACTGATCTCGGAACCTACAAATATGTGCTTGGCCTCGCAGCCACTTACCATCAGATGAAGGATTATGATAGGGCGATTGTGTGCTTCTTTTTAGCTCTCAATACGGAACCGAATAACCCCATCCCAGCCTTCTATATCGCTGATAGCTTTATGAAGATAGATGCCCCCGAGCAGGCGCTCTACTTCCTCGACCACGTGATTAAGATGGAAGGAACAGAACATGAGAGCTTAAAAGAAAAATGTAAATTATTAAAAAAGTCCCTCGAAGAAAGGGAATAATATTTAACAATAGGTGTATTTAATATGAGTAATACAGACGTAAATAGTTCAACCTCGGCGCTTTCATCGCTGAATTTGGATATGCTCATGCGGATGCTGCAAGAAGAGGCGCCTAAATCTCGCTCTTCAACTTCTCCATCCGTTGACACCATCAGCAAGGGAGCAAAGAAGGCCGAAACGGTCGTTTCCTTGGCGACTGAAGGGGTCGAGCTACCTCCAGCAAAGCCGACAAAAGATCCTGATGCCCAGTCACAGTTAGCACAGCTGGCTAAAGATTTTGCCAAATTCTATACCATGATGGCTAAATCAGCGCAGCTGCAAACTCAAGGACTTTCAGATGAGATCAAGTATGTACAGGAGAGTAGCACATATTCCATGGCTGCGGCACAAAACGCTATTAAGCAACAAGAGACCTTTCTTAAAGAACAGACAGCCGCTCAAGCCAAAGAAACTAAGATGCAGAAGAGAGAATCTACACTTAATACGATCAAATGGGTCGTTATAGGTGTTGTGATTGGCCTGAGTGTGATCGCCGCTATCTTGACCGCCGGAGCTTCATTGGCCGCTGCTCCAGAGGAGATAGAGATGGTAGCTATGGTGTCCGAGGGCGCTTTGGAAGCTACCGGAGATGGAGTCTCGGTCGCGATGGAGGAAGTCGGTAGTAGTGTAGCTGAAGAAGGTGCTACTAGTGCAGCCACAACAGGAATGGATGGTGTCGCAAATGCCAGCGAATCAACTATACAAAAAGGCGCGCAGGCGCTTCAAGGTAAATTGGTTAAGTCGCTTACGTCAATGGCTGTCACAGGCACGCAGGTCTCCGCACAAAGTTATCAAGCCGCTGCAAAGTTCACTAAAGCTAAGTACGATACCCAGCTGGCAGGTGCAGAACAAGAGGTCGGAGCAGCTACCGGTGAATTTAAGCTGGCCGGTTCCTTCAACCAGTTTTGGCAGAATCAGCTCGGACGTTCCACGGAGACTCTCACCAACATCTCAAAAACGATGAGTGAAATCCCCGCAACGTTTGGTCAGATCTTACAGACGCTGAAACAAGCAACTGTTACTGCTAACCAAAGAGTTTAAAGTTAGGAAAAATAAAAATAATAGGTAAAAAATAATGAGTAGTCCAAATAATATAAGTTTAGATCAAACCCAAGAATTGGTTTCGCTGTTGCAAAGCCAATCGGTACTTAAACAAGAGTTAAGTAAAAGGGTGTATGATAATAAGATCGTGGATACTATCTCTGCAGCCAAGACTGGCGGCTCTGTACCTCCCGTCGCAAAAGCAGGCGAAAAGGTCCCTCCATTACCCCTTCCTTCTAAATCGCAATCAGGCGATGGACTCGATGATCCAGGCAATCTCTCCCTCGTCGCTATCCTAGGAAGGATGCTTGTTCTGCTAGCGCAGAGTAACTCCACCTTCTACAGCATTGAGTGGAAAGAGGGAACACAGATGATGCAGTTGAGCCTTCAGATGGCTCCGGTACTAAAAGATGCTACCATCCAATCAGCTAAGCTTCAGAGTGAGCAAATGTTGCAGGAGGCTGGGAAGGAGAAAACTCAGGGTTGGTTTGCTGTCGTTGGTGCCGTTGCGACCCTGGGAGCAGGTGTCGTTGGTCTAAATGCTGCTTCTGAAGGAAGCGGTAGTGGTGCGGTAACAGGTACGGACGTAAATGCAGCCGGTGCAGCCGGTGCAGCCGGTGCTGCCAGCGCAGAAAGCGCACTAGGAGAAGGGCTTAGAACAACAGCTTCTGGAGAGACTAGTGCATTGGCTAGCGCCGCAGGTGGAGCAGCCAAAACCACCTTCCTCAATTTAGCGAAATTCCTTCAGAAGGCTATGGATGCTGCTATGTTCGGAAACATTATTCAAACGATAGGAAACGTGCCTGCTGGTGGCTTTGATAGTAGAAGTGCTGCTTTGCGAGCCAAGCAGGGTGAGCAAGACGCGATTGTCAAACTGGGTGACATGTTGAGTCAGTACTACAACCAAGGGTTCAACCGGACCTCTGAGATGACTCAATCGGCCAACCAGAACTTTAACAGTAACGTGCAGACTTTCGAGAGTATTATCGCTAACGTCCTGTCTGGTGTTCAGAAGTTGTACCAAGGCTAATCGACAAAGAGTTCGATCTATTAACCTCCATTCTTCGGGATGGAGGTTTTTTTATTCTCTGGAATATCTACAATAGAAACCGCAGATCAACGCAGATGGGCGCAGATGGATATAGATAAAGGGTTAAAAAAGGTGGTTTTTGAGGTGTTTGAGGGGAAGGTGGTTCATGGGGTCTTTGCGCGCCATGGAGGAATGAGCGAGAAACCCTATGACTCTCTCAACTTCAGTGTGACTGTGGGAGATAGCCAAGAGTGTGTGGACACCAATACCGAGCGAGCTCTGAAAAGCCTCCAGCTCTCTCGCTTTCAAAGAGCTTACCAAGTCCATGGCCCTGTCGTGAGAGAGGTGGTCTCACAGATCGAGCCACCAAAGTGCGATGGGCTGATGACCAATCAAAAAGGTCTCGGTCTTCTAATCACCCATGCCGACTGCCAGGCGGCCATTTTCTATGATCCAATCCATAAGGCCCTTGCTGTTGTCCACAGTGGCTGGCGAGGCAGTGTAGCCAATATCTACCAGGAGACTGTGAGGGCGATGGGCGAGAGGTATGGCTCACAGCCTGAGGAGCTTCTCGTGGGGATATCGCCCAGCCTAGGCCCCGAGGCAGCTGAATTTAAGAACTATAAAGAGGAGCTACCCCGCTCATTTTGGGAGTTTCAGGTCAAACCCAACTATTTCAACTTCTGGGAGATCAGTCGCTGGCAGCTGCTCTCAGCCGGCCTTCTTCCCCACCATATCGAAATAGCGAGGATCTGCACCTACACCACTCCAGAGGATTGGTTCTCCTACAGACGGGCTCCTCTCTCCGGCAGACACGCTACGATTGCTGCTCTTCAGTAATCTTTCCTACCAAAAAATGACATTTTTGACACTTATTCCTACGAAAAAATGACAAATTTGACACTTTCCGGTAGGAATAAGTGACAATTTTGTCAAAAAATGGTACGATAATCCTTATGAAACGACTAATAATGGACCAGCTCTCGCGATGGAAGGGGGGAAAACACCGCAAGCCTCTGCTCCTGCTAGGGGTAAGGCAGGTAGGCAAAACCTATATTTTGAAGGAATTTGCCGCCTCCCATTTCCCGAGTTACCACTACGTCAATTTCGAAAAAGAGCCCGGGCTAAACAGGCTATTTAAGCCCGATCTGAACCCCAAAAGAATCATTGATGAGCTGAGCTTCCATCTTGGTCAACCAATCAATATCGCTGAAGACCTGGTCATCTTTGATGAGATACAGGCCTGTCCGAAAGCTTTGACAAGCCTAAAATACTTTCAAGAAGATCTACCCAAGCTGCGTATCTGTGGAGCAGGCTCTCTTCTGGGCATTCATTTAGCCCCCACCTCTTTTCCTGTAGGCAAAGTCTCCATGTTGACGCTCTGCCCCATGTCCTTTGAGGAATTTCTAATGGCCGATGAGGATAATAAGTCTGTAGAAATTCTGCGTAAATTGACTCTCTCGGGAACTATACCCGAAATCATTCATGAGCATTTGTGGAATCAGATGAAACGCTATTTTGTTGTGGGAGGGATGCCAGAAGCCGTCTCTACCTACTGCGAAAATAAAGATAATTTATTTGTGGCCTTTTCATTGGTTCGAGAGAAGCAAGATCATCTAATTACCGCCTATTACGCCGATATGGCCAAACATTCTGGCAAAATCAATGCCATGCACATTGATAGAGTATTTAGGTCAGTCCCAACCCAATTAGAAAAAGAGCAGGATGGTTCTGCTGGAAAATTTAGATTTAAAGGAGTGATTCCTGGAGTCAGCCATTACCAGCGACTCGCTAGCGCTATTGATTGGTTAGTAGCGGCCGGTTTAGTCATCAAAGTCAACATTGTTAATTCTGGAAATTTACCCTTCAAAGCTCACTCAAAGGAGAATATTTTTAAACTCCTTCTTTTTGACATTGGTATTTTAGGCGCTATGTGTCACCTATCGCCCAAAGTGATCTTGGACTACAATTATGGATCTTATAAAGGCTATTTTGTTGAAAATTTCGTGGCTCAAGCCTTTTATTGTTCTGGGCCACAGGAACTGTTTTGTTGGAATGAAAAAACAGCCGAAGTGGAATTTTTGAGAGAAATTGAAGGTCAGATTATTCCCATTGAAGTGAAGTCAGGCAGTACAACAAAAACAAAAAGTTTAAAGGTTTTTTCGGAAAAATACCATCCTATCTACCGGGTCATTCTTAGCGGTAAATCCTTTCATATTGATGAAAAAAACGGGCTGCATTTTTATCCTTTATATCTCGCAGATCGCTTTCCATTAGTATTAGAGGATGTCTAGGAACTACGATTGCTGCTCTTCGATAGGTAGATCAATAGATTTTTTCTTGACGATGTAGCCGAGGCGGAGCTCTTCTGAATAAACCAGCCAGAGTCCCAGCGAGATGATGGAAAGGGCCAAGAAAAAGCTCTTGGGAACTGTCTCCCCAAGAATCAGCCACCCAAAGAAGGCAGCAAAGAGTGGGGTTGTAAGCCCTGCAAATGAGAGAAAAGTGGCAGTGTATTTCTTGAGAAGCCATCCATAAAGATTATAGCAGATCAGGTTAGAGACAATGATAATCAAAAACACGCCCTGGAAAAAACCAAGATAGTTCGAAACGGGGGTCGGATTCCAGGTATCGGAGATGCCTGAATGGACCAAAGCAAAGAGCCCCCCGACAACCATCGAAGTGCCGTTGGCCATGATTGGAGACATACCGTCGTCTTTGCCGAGCTTGCGCAGCAAGACCCACCCATAGACGGAGGTGATGGTAGCGATAATCAAAGCTATCTCAGCCCAGGAGAGAAAGCTCAGTCCTCCGAGCAACTCTTCAGACCCAGACTGACTGAGGAGAATGGGAAAAAAGCCGACAAATCCAATGAAGAGGCCCAGAAATTTTCGAGAGGTGATCTTCTCTTTAAACTGAAAATAGGAAAAGAGAGCCGCAAGAAAGGGGGAGAGGCTGTAGATAAAACAGGCTTTGGCAGCTGTGAGATACTGCAATCCCCAAAATTCACAGGCATTGGTGAGATAGACACTGCTGAGAGAGAGTAAAAAGAGGGGGAAGAGATGGTGCTTTTTAATACGAAAATCTTGGCGACGGACAAAGAAGAGAAAAGCTAGAATAATCAAGCCGCCGACGAACATCCGAAAGCCGGTCAAAAAGAGGGGGGGGCTAGTCTGCAGGGTAACTTTTCCGAGGGAAAAAGAGGTGGACCAGATGAAAAAAGTTAGAAAAACAAAGACAATGTTCATAGAAATCTTTATAATTTAAAATCTCAATCATACCCCACTCGCCGTTTATGCACAAATTTCTATTAGTTATTCTTCTCCACTCCTCTCTCTTCGCCTGGTGGGATGCGGGTCATATGGTGGTGGCCCAAATTGCCTATGAACGGCTAGACCCTAAAGTAAAAACTAAAGTTGATAGATATGTTGGGGCTATGGGGCCGGTCTTTTCTAATTCAGCTTCTTTTGTGACAGCGGCCTGTTGGGCCGATGATATCAGCAGCCTGGGCCTTAAGGCATTTGCGTCGTGGCATGGATCATCCATGCCTTACGACCCGGAAGGGATTCTTTCGCCATATAAGCTCAATAAGCTCAAAAACGAGGTGCGAGGAAAAGATCTTACCTATGCTCTCGAGCAGTGTGTGAAAACGTTGACCCATCCTCGGACCAACTCTTGGGCTAAGGGACTGATGCTCCGTTTTATGATCCACTTTGTCGGGGATATCCATCAACCTCTCCACTGCACGACGCTCTACAACTCCCACTTCCCAGATGGAGATCGTGCGGGCACCCGTTTTAGAATAGCTGGGGGCACCACTCTGCATAACTATTGGGACTCCATTTGTGGCCTGGGAACGTGGCGGCTGCGTCGCCCGCTAGATGACGATGGAATCCGTTATATCAACGATCTTGCCGAGCAGGCAACCTCGCTCTATCCCGAGGACTCGTTTCCTGAGCTCGAAGAGGATGCCAATTTTACAAAATGGAGAGACGAGAGTTTTGAGCTCGCGGTGGCTTATGCTTACCCCGGCATCCAACCTGGAAAAGGTCTCTCACCAAAATACAGGGCAACAGCAGAGCAGATCGCGTTGCAGCAGATTGCTCTCGCTGGCTATCGATTAGCCCGCGTGCTTAATAGTTCGCTTTCTCCTTTGGGTATCCGTTCAGGGGGTTTACCCGCCTCCTTGTCTCGCCCTGCCGGCCATCTCCAAAACTTTGCTCCTCTTCAATAGCGTTTCGGCTATTGACTCGTCGCAAATTTCCTGATCTGTCACAGCAGGACGATCCCCTAAGACGGGATACCCCCTGAATGAATACCTTTGAGGCGACCGTAGATGTCTTCATAACGGACGATGTCATCTTCCCCGAGATACTCTCCAACTTGCACTTCGATCATTTCGAGAGGAACTTTGCCCGGATTTTCGACTTTGTGGACGGAGGATTTTGGGACAAAGATACTTTCGCCTTCATGGACGATCTTCTCCTCTTCGCCAAGTGTCACTTTTGCCGTTCCTGAGACCACCACCCAGTGTTCGCTGCGATGGTAGTGGAGCTGAAGACTCAGCTTCTGAAGTGGCTTGATGTGGAGCCGCTTGATCTTGTAACGCTCTCCTTCTTCCAGGACGGTGTAAGATCCCCACGGTCTATGAGCAGTCAAATGCTCATCGACCTCTTTTCTCTTCCGTTTTTTGAGCTCTTCAACAACCTGCTTGACCTTCTCAGAGTCGCCCTTTTTAGCCAACAAGACCACATCGTCACTCTCAACCACGAGCACATCTTTCATCCCGATGGTTGCTATCATTCTCTTCCCCGCCAAGATCAAAGAGTCGGTCGTTTCATAAGCCACCACTTCGCCTAGTATAGCATTGCGATTCTCATCTTGGTCAAGATGGTGGTAGACACTCTCCCATGAGCCAATATCTGACCAGGAGAGATCGAGAGGCACCATCGCAGCCTCTTGGGTCTTCTCCATCACGGCGTAGTCGATCGAAATGGTAGGTAGAGAGGGATATTCTTCTAGCAGCTCTTGATAGCTCTCTTTTACCAGAGCTGAGCAGTGGCGAGCGAACTGTTCCAGGATGGCGCCCAGCGTAAAAGCAAAGATCCCGCTGTTCCAGAAGTAGTCGCCCTCTTCGAGATAGCGTTTTGCGGTTTCTAGGTCGGGTTTCTCAACAAATTTCTCGACCCTACTGCCGCTGGCCTTGATATAGCCATAACCTGTTTCTGGCTTTGTGGGTTTGACGCCAAAAGTGACGATCGCGCCCTCTCTGGCTAGCCGCTCTCCACTTTGCATCGCCGCCCAAAACTTTTCGACTGGGGAGATAAAGTGGTCAGCCGGCGAGATGAGGCAGACCTCGTCATCACCACACCCTCTCTCTTTGAGAAAGAGCGAGGTAAGAGCAATGGCCGGGGCTGTATTTTTGCGTGCCGGCTCCACAATGATATTCTCTTTGGGGAGCGGAGCGGCCTGCTTGACCACTTCGTGGTAGAGCTCCTCGCCCGTGATGATATAAATATCCTCCGCAGCCACTGCTCCTAGATATCTTCTCACGGTCTGTTGTAGAAAACTCTCCTCTCCGCCCAATTTCAGAAACTGCTTGGGATAGAGCGTTCGTGACATCGGCCATAGTCTAGTTCCACTTCCACCTGCTAGAATCACTATCTTCATGTATTCACTAACTCCAAAAATGCCTCTTTCACTTGTTCGACGCTGATCGCCTGCATACAGCGATTGACCGAGCATTTTGACTCAAACCCGAGGTAAATGCAAGGCCGACAGTTCAACTTGGGAGTGATAGCCACCACTTTTTCACCAATACCACCCCAACGGTCAGGAGAGGTGGGGCCATGGAGAGCGATGAGAGGGGCGCCGATCACGGCGGCGAGGTGCATGATGCCGGTATCCACGCTGATCACACAAGATGACGATTTGAGAAGCTCTGCAACCTCACGCAGCGAGAGCTCTCCAGCGACATTCTGTACGCCAGGCAGAGGTGGTAACCGCTCCCGATCACCCTTTCCACCCGTGAGCACTACCTCATAACCCTCGCTAGCCAAGAACACTACGAGTTCGGACCACTTTTTTTCTGGCCACATCTTGAGAGCTGCCCGCGATCCACCAGGAAAGAGATGACAGACTACCCGTTTTTTTGGTTCTGAAACCTCGACGGAGATCTTCGGTTGATGGTGGGAGTGGATGTCCAGGGGCTTAAGCAGATTTCGACAGTTCTCGAGTGCATGAACATCACTCTTATGCTCCACCGAGCGGTCATACAGAAAGTGGCGTCCCTGCCGAGCCGTTTTAAATCCTATTGTATAGGCGGCGCGAGAGAAAAACCCAAAAAGCGCGCTGATGCGGGGCCAGGGATCAAAGTCGAGCCAGAGATCAAAACGATGGTGTCGAATGAGCTGCAAGGCTCGCCAGGGAGAGACCATTGGCAGCGAGACCACCTCAATGCCGGGGATCATCTCCGCCATTTCACGGTTTGAGGTCCCTGTAAAAAAGATGATCTTAGCCTCTGGAAAGGCTTGTTGTAAATCCAGGACAATGGCCGATAGTAGGGCTGTGTCACCGATGCCCGCCGATTTTAATAGAGCGATCGAAGAGATTTTTTGGGAGAGCGAACATTTTCTTTTAAAAAACCGAAAGAGAGCCACGAGCAGAATGCCGAGGTAGCGATCCAGAAAACGAAGGGTTTTATTGTCCCGTTCTTTCACTCATTTACCAAAGCTTGGAACATTTCCAAATATCCTTGGACGCACTTTTCAATGGGAAATTTTTTCACGCGCGCCATTCCTTTTTCAATCAGCTCTTCTCTTCGTTTATCGTCACTCAACACCCTCACAATCCCATCCGCAATGGAGTTCACATCGTAGGGATCCACGTATTCCACCGCATCTGAGCAAACCTCTGGAATGCTCGCCGCATTTGAAGCGACAACCGGGCAGCCACAGGCCATCGCTTCCAGTGGTGGGGCCCCAAAACCTTCATAGAGCGAGGGAAACAGAAAAACTTTGGCTGAAGAATAGAGCGGGGGAAGTTCTCTGTCAGAAAGATAACCGGTAAAACGGACTCTCTCTTTCAAAGCTTGATTCTTTTCCAGCAGAGCAAAAATACGCTTATCTTGGGTCAAAAAGCCCTCCCTTTCGCCTACAATGACAAGCTCTTCTTTTGGGTTCGCCCTTTCGTAAGCAAGGAGAAGTCGGTAGAGATTTTTGTGGGGCTTGATATTTCCTACCACCAAAAGATAGCCCTTCGCTGACTGCTCCTCGCGCTGAAACATTTGACTCACCCCATTAAGTATAACAGCTAAACGAGCTCGTTTCACTCGGCAGAATCTCTGGATCTCACCTCTAGAAAATTCAGTGATGGTGATCACCTGGTCAGAGAGACGAAGAGCACTGTTGTAGAAGAGCCTGGAGTAAAGTTTCTGAGGTAGGGAGAGCTCAGAAAAGTGGGCGAGATGATAGACATCATGGATAGTAGTAACTCTCTTTTTGGCACGAATGGGAAGAAGAGGGATATTGAAATGGGGGGCGTAGAAGAGGTCGCATGAGGGGATTTTTCGGGGAAGTTCAAGCTGCTCCTTGAGAGAGTATATTGGGCTCGTCATGAGAATCAGGCGGTCGCTGTAAGATCGAAGCTCCTCACAGTCTTTCTCATAACAAAGGAGCGAAAGAGAGAAGTTTTCAGAAAAAGAGGGGAGAAGATTTTTTAGAAGTCGACCGATACCTGCCGAGCCAAGCAGCCGCGCATCAACACAGAGAGAGCTCATCGGCTTCCTTGCGTGCAAGAGCGAGATCGGCGTCGACCATCTTGTTGACCAGCTCTTCAAAAGAGCACTTTGGCTTCCACCCCAGTTTTTGGAAAGCTTTGGTGGGATCACCAAGCAGGGTCTCTACCTCTGCGGGACGGAAAAAACGGGGATCGACCGCCACAACAGTTCTTCCTTGCTCGTCCACTGCCCGCTCACCAACTCCTTTGCCTTCCCATTTCAAGTTCATCCCCAGCCGAGCCGCTGTCAGGTTGACAAACTCTCGAACCGAGTGTTGCTTGCCGGTGGCGATGACAAAATCTTCTGGCGTCTCCTGCTGCAAAATCAGCCACTGCATCTCCACAAAATCACGCGTATAACCCCAATCCCGCTTGGAATCGAGATTGCCGAGATAGAGACATTTCTCCAGCCCCACTGAGATGCGTGTCAAACTGCGGGTGATTTTCCGCGTGACAAAAGACTCCCCGCGCATAGGAGACTCGTGGTTAAAGAGAATGCCATTGCAGGCAAATAGCCCGTAAGATTCGCGATAATTGATCGTCATCCAGTAGGCATAGAGCTTGGAGACCGCGTAGGGGGAGCGAGGATAGAAGGGAGTGGTCTCTTTTTGGGGCATCTCCTGGACAAGCCCGTAGAGCTCTGAGGTGGAAGCCTGATAAAAGCGGCTCTGCTTCTCAAAACCTAGAATGCGGATTGCCTCCAAAAGACGCAGAGCGCCAAGACCGTTGACATTGGCGGCATATTCTGGACTTTCGAAGGAGACACCCACGTCACTCTGAGCTGCCAGATTGTAGATCTCATCAGGCTCACACCTTTTGATCACCTGAAAGAGACTCCCAGAATCGGTCAGATCGCCGTGGTGCAAAACCAGCTCCTCAGCTGTATATTTCTGCAGAAGAGGCTCCAGCCGCCCGGTATTAGGCAGAGAGCTGCGACGGCGCAGGCCGTGGACCTGATACCCTTTCTGAATCAAAAACTCTGCGAGATAGGCTCCGTCTTGGCCAGTAATACCTGTTATCAAGGCTCTTTTTTTAGTCATGCGGCCTATTTTCCATCTTTCTCCTTTTCTTTTCAATCATCCTTCAGTAGACTTTCTCTGTTATGGCGACTATTACTATTAAATTAGCAGACCAAAAGTCGATAGAACTGGAAGCGGGGAGCACCGCAGAAGATCTAGCAAAGAAACTCAACCTCACAGCTCCAGATCAGGCGCTCGCTGCCTCTATCAACGGAATCAACTGTGACCTTTCCCAGCCACTCGCTGATGGAGATGAGGTAAAGCTGATCAATTTCTCAGACCCCGATGGGAAAGAGATTTTTTGGCACAGCTCTGCCCACATTCTTGCCCAGGCAGTCCTCCGTCTCTGGCCCAATGCCAAGCCGACCATCGGCCCACCTATTGAAAATGGGTTTTACTACGACTTTGCCGACCTCCATATCACCGAGGAAGATCTTCCCAAGATCGAAAAGGAGATGGAGGCGATTGTCAAAGCCAACTACAAGACCGAGAAAGAGACCCTCCCTAATAAAGAGGCCGGACTTAAGGCCTTTGAGAACAATAAATACAAAACCGAGATGATCGAAGAGTTTGGAAACGCTGTTTTGACCACCTATCGCCAAGGAGAGTTCTACGACCTCTGTCGCGGCCCTCATATCCCCTACCTCGGCAAAATCAAAGCGCTCAAAGTCCTCAAACTCTCAGGAGCCTATTGGAGAGGCGACCACAGACGCGAGATGCTCACCCGTGTCTACGCCATCACCTATCCCGACCGCAAGATGCTCAAACAGTATCTCTACTGCCTCGAAGAGGCCAAAAAGAGAGACCACAAAGTCTTGGGCCCCAAACTCGACCTCTTCTCACTCCATGAAGAGGCTGCCGGCATGCCCTTTATCCATCCTCACGGCATGATTGTCTGGAATGGACTGCTCGACTACTGGCGCAAATGCCATGAAAAAGCCGGATATGTCGAGATCAAAACCCCCATCATGATGAGCCGCGAACTTTGGGAACGATCTGGCC
>SDBU01006327.1_pt1 | contig 13951 bp, 14 predicted proteins | sample 2277071 | NCBI WGS metagenome assembly SDBU01 (sample SAMN10397929, study PRJNA504765) | marine sediment metagenome | isolation source: marine sediment core GS08_GC12, 126 cmbsf | place: Arctic Ocean: Gakkel Ridge, Loki's castle | collected 2008
GGCAAGTAAAACCCAGTTGCTTAATTTGTGAATAAGGTAATTTTGTGTCAAGCTGAGCCATTGGCGGGATATGTTTTGATTCGCTGGCTGCCAGAAGAATTACTGATACTAAAACTTACTCTTCTATTAATCAAGTGCAGGCTCACCAGCCGGTCTATACCACTCAGGTCTGGCGTAACCTCTAGTTTAGCATAGGGGAAGAGACTGCGCAACAGGGTGGTTACGGCTCTAACTTGTCCTTGGCCAATCTCCAGAAGCAGGTAACCGGTGGGGTGGGACTGGCTACTTACCTGCTCACACAGCTGGCGTATCTTCTGTAGCCCGTCTGGCCCTCCGTTTAGTGCCAATAGCGGCTCCGATTTGGCCGGGCTCGTTGAGAGCAGTTCGACTTCCTTAATATAAGGTAGATTAGCTACTATGAGGTCAACCGGCTCAGGCAGAGGGTCGAGCATATTGCCCTGAAGAAGGTGAATTCTGTTGGCCACCCCGTGTTTTTGGCAGTTAGTTAGGGCGACCTTTAGGGCAGAAGCCGAAATATCGGTGGCATAAATCTTGGTTTGTGGCAGGTTTGAAGCCAGGCTGATAGCAATAGCCCCACAGCCAGTTCCAATTTCAGCTATAGTAGAGACACTGTAGTTTTGAGCCAGGCTAAGAGCCTTTTCTACTAGTAGCTCACTTTCCGGTCTGGGGATGAGGACAGAGGAATTAACATAGAAATCAAGGCCATAAAACTCGCAATGTCCGGTTATATAAGCTGTGGGCTCGTGATTGAGGCGGCGCTTTATTAGGTTCCAGAAGGTTTTCTCTTGCTTAGGGCCTAATTCATGGTCAAGGTCCAGGTATAACTGAACTCGGCTTATGTTTAAGGTATGCCTTAGCAGTAGCTCGCTCTCCAGAGAGGCATCTTCAATTTTATTGGCAACAAGAATTTCCCTGGCCCGGCTGAGTATCTGTTTTAAAGTCACGCCAGCTGTTCCACTAGTTGTTTTATCTGGTCACTGGTGGCTAGGGCATCGATAAGTTCGTCAAGCTCCCCTTCCAGGAGTCGAGACAGGTTATGGAGGTTTAGACCAATACGGTGGTCGGAAACACGGTTTTGAGGGAAGTTGTAGGTTCGTACCTTTTCAGCACGGTCGCCAGTACCCACCTGGGAACGGCGTTGCTCGGTTATGGCTGCTTCTTGTTTGCGTTGCTCCATATCCAGGAGTCGGGCTCGGAGCACAGCCATTGCCTTCGTCCGGTTTCTCAGTTGTGAGCGCTCATCCTGGCAGATAGCGACCATTCTGGTAGGTAGATGGGTGATACGGACGGCAGTGGCTACCTTGTTTACATTCTGTCCCCCGGCACCCCCGCTGTGATAGAAGTCAATTTTAAGGTCCTCAGGATTGATGGATAGTTCTACCTCATCAGCTTGGGGAAGAACAGCCACCGTAGCTGTTGAAGTATGAATTCTACCTGACGATTCGGTAACTGGCACTCGCTGTACCCGATGGACCCCTCTTTCGTACTTGAGTCGGCTGAAAGCACCTTTACCTTTTATTTCAAATATGATTTCCTTAAAGCCACCGATGCCACTTTCATTACTATCAATAATATCTACTCCCCAGCCTTTGGCTTGGGCATACCGACTATACATGCGGAAGAGGTCGGCAGCAAAAAGTCCGGCTTCATTGCCACCAGCCCCGGCCCGGATTTCCATAATGATGTCCCGTTCTTTATTAGCATCCTTGGGCAGGAGGGCGAGCTTTAGCTCTTGAAGTTGATGTTCTTGCTGTGACTCAAGGCTTTCTATCTCTTGTTTGGCTAAAGCCGTCATTTCTTCGTCCAGCCCGTCATTTAGCATTGCCCTTGTCTCTTTCAGTGCCTTGGCGGTTGCCATATATTCTCTGTATTTAGTTACCACGCTCTCAATATTGGCTCTTTCCTTTGCCAGTTTCTGTAGTTGTTTTGGGTCAGATGCTACCTCAGGCGTGGCTATTTGTTCGCTCAATTCTTCGTAGCGTTTCTCTATTTGTTCTAATCTGCCTAACATAATTACTTACTCCCATGAAAATTATAGCATAGGCATAGATAGTGTTCAAAGAAATTGAGAATGGGAAGTGTATGGCCGGGGGTTAAATGTATTTATTTCACTACTGCCTCTAGTCAGATTTCACTGCTCCAATTCCACCGATAATACTTTGCGCAGGCCTACTATGGCACTATGCTGAAGTGCCTTTACTGCCCCCTGGCTTTTACCCATAATCTTGGCTACTTGAGCGATTGATAGCTCACTGGTAAAGCGGAGGGAAAGTACCTCACGCTGTGCCTCGGTCAGCCGTTTGGTAGCCGAAAGTAACTGCTCAATATCCAGGCTTTGTTCCACCAACAGTTGTGGGTTACTGCTAGAGCTTATCTTTGCCTCGTCTATTGGCACAGTCGCCTGCTTTGTTTTCTTTCTCAGGTAGTCAACCACCTGGTTATGGGCAATGCGGAATAGCCAGGCTGAGAAGGGAATACCCTTCCATCTAAATGAGGAAATAGACTGGAGAGCCTTGAGAAAGACTTGCTGTGTTATATCCTCTGCCTCTATCTTATTTCCTATCCGGAGAGCTACATAACGATAAATCCTGTCAAAGTGTTCCTCGTATAGCTGGGTAAACGCTTGCTGGTCTCGCTGTTGTGCTCGGTGGACAAGGCTCTCCTCATCTTGCACTTGATAGTCTCCTGCTAACCAAAGTGGTAATTATTCGCGGATAGCCACAGATGGCAAGTTTGGGAAAGGTAAGGAGGTCGACTCCTAAAGGCCTGACTTCGCCGATGGTTTTGAGAATCTTCTTTGTGTTACCGACAAAATCACCAACGGTAGTATTTATTTGAGCCATCTCAATTCGCAATTGACGCATGCGAACCTCCCGACGTGGTAAACTACATTTACTCACAAAATCGGCAGGTATCTCTTAAGCTCGTACTCGGTCACTTGTGTCCGATACTGATTCCACTCAAGCTTTTTATTTTCGATAAAGGCGTGAAAGACGTGGTCGCCGAGGGCTCTTTGCACCAACTCACTCTTTTCCGTAACATGGATAGCTTCCAACAGGTTGGCTGGCAGGGTATCTATCCCTCTTCTTTGCCTCTCCCCCTCGGTCATCTCATACACATTTTCTTCTACAGGGTCAGGAATTTCATACTCTTTTTCAATCCCTTCCAGCCCGGCAGCCAGCATCACGCTGAAGGCGAGGTAGGGGTTGCAGGCAGGGTCAGGAGACCGGAACTCTATCCTGGTAGCTTTTTCTCGGCCTGGCCTATACTCGGGAACTCGAATCAGGTCAGACCGGTTGCGTCTTGCCCAGGAAAGGTACACCGGCGCCTCATACCCAGGAACCAGTCGCTTGTAGGAATTGACCCACTGGCTGGTGACAGCAGTAATTTCAGGAGCATGCTCTAGCAGCCCGGCTATATAGCACTTAGCTACTTTAGACAGGTAATATTTGTCATTCTTGTCAAAAAAGGCATTCTTATCACCCTTAAATAGGGACTGGTGGACATGCATACCGCTACCGTTAATGCCGAAAACCGGCTTGGGCATAAAGGTAGCATAAACCCCGTGTTGCAGGGCTATTTCCTTGACCACCAGGCGGTAGGTCATCACGTTGTCAGCCATGCTCAGGGCATCGGTATACCTCATGTCTATCTCGTGCTGGCTGGCAGCAACCTCGTGGTGGGAATACTCGACACCAATGCCCAGCTCCTCCAGGGCGAGAACTGTTTCTTTTCTCAGGTCAGTGGCGGCATCCAGGGGAGTCATATCGAAATAGCCCCCGGCATCAAGAGGCACAGTCCCCTTAGAGTCTTCAAAGTAGAAGTACTCCAGCTCTGGCCCTACATAGAAAGTGTAGCCTATGTCAGCTGCCCGTTTCAGGTTTCTCTTCAGGACATACCTGGGGTCACCCTCAAAAGGCTCACCACCAGGCCTCAGGATATCACAGAACATTCGGGCTACAGCACGGTGCTCCCGGGGTCTCCAGGGGAGTAGCTGAAAGGTATCAGGGTCAGGCAGGGCTACCATATCGCTTTCATCAATGCGGGCAAAGCCTTCAATTGAAGAGCCATCAAACCCCATGCCTTCATCTAGGGCACCCTCTAACTCCTCCACGGTGATGGCAAAGCTCTTCAACATACCCAGGATATCAGTGAACCACAGCCTGATGAACTTAACATCATGCTCCTTTGCCATCTTGAGGACATATTCTTTGCCTTCTTGTCTGCTTTTGTCAGTCATTTTTTTCTCCATTTTTTAATTTCAGATTCGTATTGGTATTTTGTCACTTATCATTCAAGTCTCTGCATTTTAGCATAAAACGTCATCTTTAGTCTCAACGTATACTAACGTCTTTTGCGGCAACTGCCTTGACGGTAATACAAGCCCTCTGTTAAAATCCAAATGTATCCCTCTTTGCGAGTTTAGCTATTAAACAGTCAGCTTAATCAATAAATAGGGCAGCAACGTTAAGGAGAAGGAGAGATTTATGAATGAAGTTGTAATTGTTAGTGGGGTGAGGACAGCCATAGGTAACTATGGCGGGGCGCTACAGGATACTCCAGTGGTAAAGCTGGGCAGCATTGTTATTAAGGAGGCACTGAAGAAGGCTGGACTACGGCCCAAGCGAGACCCTGAGGTGTTAAGCTATGCTCCTGAGGTTTTAAAAGATGTTGGTTTGATTGAGCTGGAAAAGAAATACTGTGATTGGGATGATGCCTTAGAAGAGGTGATGATAGATGAGGTCATAATGGGCAATGTTATCCAGGCGGGCCAAGGCCAAAATACAGCCCGGCAGGCATCAATCTATGCTGGTATCCCCAAGGAGGTAAATGCCTATACAATAAACAAGGTTTGTGCTTCCGGAATGAAGGCAGTAGCCTTAGCTACCCAATCAATAAAGGCTGGTGATGCTGAGGTTATCATTGCCGGTGGTATGGAAAACATGAGCGCCGTCCCTTACTATTTCCCTAAAGCCAGATGGGGAGCCAGAATGTTCAATGCTGAGGTGGTTGATGGTATGGTTCACGATGGATTATGGGAAACTTTCTATAATTATCATATGGGTCTAACTTCAGAAAATATAGCTGAAAAGTATGGCATAACCAGAGAGGAGCAAGATGAACTTGCCCTGATGAGTAACCAGAGAGCATTGGCGGCGATAAAGAACGGCCTATTCAAGGAAGAGATAGTTCCTGTTGAAGTTAGGCAGAGAAAGGAGGTTAAACTATTTGATACTGATGAACACCCCAGAGAGACCTCTATGGAACTGTTAGCTAAACTACCCCCGGTATTTAAGGAGGACGGGTCAGTAACTGCCGGTAATGCCTCAGGAATAACTGATGCCGCCGCGGCACTAGTGGTAATGTCAGCAAAAAAGGCGAAGGAGCTGGGGTTGAAGCCGATGGCAACCATCAGGTCTTATGCCTCGGGTGGTGGTGACCCGGCATTTATGGGCCTTTGCGCTGTTCCAGCCACCAGGAAAGCGCTCAAGCTAGCTGGTCTCAGCCTAAAAGATATAGACCTGGTTGAATTAAACGAGGCCTTTGCCTCCCAGGCAATAGGTGTGATTAGAGACCTGGGCCTTGATTTGCCAAAGACGAACCCACTTGGTGGTGGAATTTCACTGGGGCATCCCATAGGCTGCACTGGGGCTAGAATTATAGTTACCCTTGTCCACGAAATGGTACGCCGAGACTACCAATTCGGTTTGGCGACACTGTGTATTGGTGGTGGTCAGGGAATGGCTATAGTTATGGAGAGAAAGTAGAGCTACTTTCCTCGCTTTTCGTACTCACGGCACCAGGTAGCGTTGGGGCGGGCTGGGTTGTGGCATGACCCACGCCAATCCCATTTACAGCTATCACAGAGGAATATGTTCATTCCTAGTGTCTTTTTGATACTAATCTTAATCTTGTGTCTCCAGGTGGGTTCCATCTTTAACCTGAAATTAAAAACTACCTTTATTCAGTATATCAAGATAGGTGCTATCAAGCAATAATTGTGCTAAAATATGTCCAGCTATATTGGAAAGGTAATTTGCCATGGCTATCACTAAGGTTGGAAAAGAGAAACAGCTAAATATAGAGTCACTTACCTGGGGTGACCTAACCTGGGTCAACATTGAGAAACCAACGGAACAAGAGACAGAATACCTGGCTCAAAATTATCCCTTCCACCCGCTGGATTTAGATGACTGTCTCAGCCGGATACAACGACCCAAAATAGACGAATATAAAGACTACCTCTTCTTGGTCTTTCACTTCCCAGCCTTCAGTAAAGAGGCACGGGTAACTACACCCAGTCAGGTATCGGTTTTTATTGGCAAAAATTACTTCATCACCCTGCATAAAGGAGAGCTCAAGCCGCTGGTGAAACTGTTCCGGGAATGCCAGCTTGACGAAGAGTCACGGCAAGAAAATTTCAGCCACGGTGCTGGTTATCTCCTCTACCGTATAATTGATAGGCTGGTTGACTACTGTCTGCCCATACTGAACAGGATTGGTGATAATATTGAACGCACTGAGGACGACATTTTTTCTAGCAGCAGGGTGCCTAGGGCGATTGAGGACCTGTCTATACTACGGCGTGATGTCATCTCTTTTCGTCGCACCATCTGGCCAATGAGAGCTGTTATTGGTAGCCTGGAACCCAAGGTTCGGCGTTTTACCGGCATGGATATGGCGGTTTACTTTGGAGACACGGTTGACCATGTGGACAAGATTTGGGATGCCTTGGATGAGTATAAGGAGATAATTGAGGGGTTAAATGCTACCTATGATTCGTTGGCTACTCATCGTACCAACGAAATAGTGCGCATGTTGACCATTATTGCTACTATCCTCCTGCCGATTACAGTAGTTGCCAGCATCTTCGGAATGAACATCCCATTGGGACCCTTCGAAGAATCTCATTACTCCTCCTTATTCATATTTCTTATTGTGCTCGTCATTATTGGTAGCATGCTCTACTTCTTCCGCCGCCAGCACTGGATTTAGGGATGACTATATCTCACCGGTTGGTGATTATTACTACTATTTTTGTCACCTGTCTAATCACCGCCAATATCATTGCCGTAAAGGTGGTAAGTTTTGGTCCCTTCATCCTGCCTGCAGCCGTAATTGTTTTCCCCTTGAGCTATATCTTCGGTGACATTCTGACTGAGGTCTATGGCTATCGCTGGGCAAGGAAAGTAATCTGGCTAGGCTTCTTGTGTAACCTTATCTTTGTCATCTTTGCCTGGATTGGACAGATTCTGCCGCCGGCTCCTTTCTGGGAATGGCAGGAAGCTTATGTGAGTATTTTAGGCTATGCGCCGCGACTGCTTGGTGCCTCCTTCTTTGGCTATCTGGTTGGTGAGTTCGCCAACTCTTTTATCTTGGCCAAGATGAAGATTTTCACCCGAGGACGCTGGCTGTGGAGTCGAACTGTTGGCTCCACTATAGTAGGGCAGGGGTTGGACACCTCAATATTTATTACCTTAGCCTTTATTGGCACCCCTTCATTTGCTCTGGTAATGATTTTGTATCACTGGCTGGCCAAGACGGTTATTGAAGCTGTCGCTACCCCGTTTACTTACGCTGTGGTAAACTTTTTAAAGAAAAAAGAGGCAATTGACACCTATGACTACCAAACGAATTTTAACCCTTTCCGTGTCTTAGATTAGACTGCTTATAACCGGGAGGACTGCAGAAGACGGTGGACATACAAATCCTGGGAGCGCACAACTGCGAATCGCAGAATTCAAGGTTCGTTTGTCTGTTAGTTGATGAAGTCCTGGCGATAGATGCAGGTTGTCTTACCTCTAGCCTGTCTTTCTTGGCGCAACAGAAACTTAAGGCGATTCTTATCACCCATCAGCACTATGACCATATTAGAGATGTTCCAGCTATCGCTATGAACTTTTTCCTCCATGGTACCACTATCGATATCTACTCTACCCTTGCTGTGTATAATGCCCTCTCCACCCACCTGCTGAATGGTGATCTTTATCCTAAATTCCTGGAAAAGCCAGAAAAGAATCCGACAATTAAGTTCACTATAATAGAACCGGGCAGGCTTGAGCAGATTGGGGGCTATAGCATTCTGCCCGTCCTGGTAAATCACCGTATTCCTGCCGTTGGCTACCAGGTCACCTCGCCGGAAGGTAAATCGGTGTTCTATACAGCCGATACCGGGCCGGATTTGGCTGACTGCTGGCGGCATATTTCACCTGACCTGCTTATTACCGAGGTTACAGCATCGAATCGGTATAAGAAGTTTGTCCAGGAGGCGGGGCACCTCACCCCAAGTCTGTTAAAACAGGAGCTAATCAGTTTCCGAGAGCTTAAAGGCTACTTGCCGCAGGTAGTTGCTGTTCATATGAGTCCTGGTTTGGAGTCAGAGATAGAGGGGGAGATAGCCGTTGTAGCTGCTACCTTAAATAGTGCCATTAGCCTGGCCTATGAAGGGATGCAACTTCACCTGTAAAAATAACTTTAGCGAGGGTGGAGCCAACTAAAACTGTTCTAACTCCAAGGTAAAGAGAGTCTAAGAGAGGCGGAGCCTCTCTTATTTCTCCTTCGGGAGGATAGAGGGGGTGAGGTAAATAAGCAATCCAAAGTTTGTTGTAGACCATAATGTGGGTAAGCTAGCCAAGTGGCTGAGGATAATGGGTTATGATACCCGGTTCTTTGACGGCAGTAACGACTCCCATCTGATAGCCATTGCTCTAGCCGAAGATAGAGTGATACTGACCAGAGATACCCAGATTATGAGAAGGCGGCTGGTAACCAGTGGGCAGCTCAAGGCTATTCTTATCCAGAGCGATGAACCTGAGCGACAAATACAGCAGGTAATAAACACTCTGAACCTGGATTCGCAGTTTAAACCGTTCTCTATCTGCTTAGAATGCAATCAGCCCCTGGTGGAAAGGAGTAAGCAACAGGTGAAAGACCTGGTACCACCCTATGTTTTCCAGACTCAGGAGCAGTATATGGAATGTCCTGCCTGCCACCGTATCTATTGGAGAGGAACCCACTGGCAGGCAATGACCAAGAAACTGAAGCATTTGGTGAGAGGTTGACCATAGAGATTATCTATATGACCTCACCCCCTGTATCCCCCTCTTCGTACTAGAAAATGAGTAACAGGGAAGCCCGAAGGGGCGTTAGCCCCGTCGGAAACTATACTTCCCCTTCCCTTACCAAGGGGAAGGGGATAAACCCCGTTAGAGTTCCTAACGGGGTAAAGGGGATAGGGTTTCCTAACAAAAACCTGCAGGGGATAGGTTGACAGACAATCTCTTGACCATAGCCCGAGATATTGCTACACTTTTAATTACACTGAATTGGGAAGGTTACCATGAAAATATTAACTGCTAATCAGATGCGTCAGGTAGAACAGGATTGTGCCAAGATTGGCATATCTCCCAGCGTGCTTATGGAAAATGCTGGAAGAGCTGTGGCTGAAGAGGTCAGGAAAATCCTGGGCACAATTGACCAGCAAATCATTCTTATACTGATAGGACCGGGTAACAATGGCGGGGATGGATTAGTAGCCGCACGCCATCTTCATGACTGGGGGGCGAAGGTTACCCTTTACCTTTTTAGTCAGAGACCGCCAGATGACCCCAACTTTAAGCTGGTTCAGGAACGGGGCGTAACTTATGTTGACATAACTCAGGATGGAAACCTGGACAAGCTGAATGAGCTATTGCTATCGGCTAATGCTGTTATTGATGCTCTGTTTGGCACTGGTAAGAGCCGTCCTCTCCGCGGTATCTTTCTGCAGGCATTGGACACAGTGGGTAAAGCCAGGAAGAGGCGACCAGACCTTTGCATTATTGCCCTGGACCTGCCCTCTGGACTTGATGCTGATACTGGCGCTGTAGAAATGGCCTGTCTTTACGCTGACCATACTATTACCCTCGGCTTTCCCAAACCGGGCTTATTCAACTCTCCAGGAAAAGAAAGGGCGGGCGAACTTACCGTGGTTGATATTGGTATACCCTCATACTTGGCTGAGCAGGTACATTCTGAGCTTCTCTCTAGGGATTGGGCCAGGTCTGTCCTTCCCCGGCGTCCGCTTGAAGCTAATAAGGGGAGCTTTGGCCGGGTTTTGGTCGTTGCCGGCTCAATCAATTACATTGGTGCTGCCTATCTGGCTTGTGGTGGCGCTATACGGGTTGGAGCCGGATTAGTAACACTGGCAACTCCTGTAAGACTCCAGTCTATCCTGGCTTCAAAACTAACTGAGGTAACCTATCTACCCCTGCCTGAGTCCCGTCCTGGTATCGTCTCTCCAGAGGCTGCTAAACTTATCTATCAGCAGCTAAACCAGTATGATGTCCTCCTTTTGGGCTGTGGGTTGGGGCAGAGCCAATCAGCTATAAGATTCATCGGAGCTACACTTCTCCGGGGTAGGGTAACACTACCACCTCTGGTCCTTGATGCTGATGCCCTCAATACTCTAGCTAAAATCCCTAATTGGTGGCAACAGCTGGCCAACGACTGTATACTTACCCCACACCCTGGCGAAATGGCTCGACTGGCTGGGGTATCAGTGGATGAGGTGCAGCAAGACAGGCAGGGAATAGCGAAAAGGGTGGCTCTGGACTGGCAAAAAACCATTGTATTGAAGGGAGCCTATACTGTTATTACTACTCCGGATGGGCAGTCCCGGGTTAGTCCCACAGCTAATCCCGGGCTGGCATCAGCTGGAACTGGCGATGTATTAAGTGGTGTTATAGCCGGGCTGTTAGCCCAGGGCTTATCATTGTTTGACGCTGCTGCCCTGGGGGTATACCTACATAGTGAAGCCGGTGAAATGGTTAAGGCTAAGCTCGGCGATGCGGGCATGATTGCCAGTGACCTGTTACCGGAACTGCCCCTGGTCATTAAGCAATTAAAGGAGATCTAAATAAGCTCAAATTGGGCGGGAATACTATGCTGTTAGCCATTGATATTGGAAATACCGATACTACCTTGGGGGTTTTTGCTGGCGAGGAGCTTCGGGCTACCTGGCACATAGCTACCAGTGTTCACCGTGAGGCAGATGAATATGCTGCCTTGTTGCTTAACCTGTTGCGCCACCAGAGTCTGGACACATCTGATATTAAGGATATAGCTCTATGCAGTGTCGTTCCACCACTAATAGCCACCTTTGAGGACTTATTTCAGCGATATTTTCACATCTCACCCTTGGTGGTAGGAGCAGGAGTTAAGACCGGGGTGCGCATCCGTATGGACAACCCTAGAGAGGTTGGTGCTGACCGTATTGTCAATGCTGCCTCAGCTCACCACCTCTACGGTGGTCCGATAATCATTGTTGATTTGGGTACAGCCACTACCTTTGATACCGTATCTAAGGAGGGAGATTACCTGGGAGGGGCTATTGCCCCGGGTATAATTACCGGTGCTGAAGCTTTATTTACACAGGCAGCGATGTTACCCCGAGTGGAATTAACTCATCCCATGCGGGCTATTGGCACTAACACTATTGCCGCTATGCAATCGGGGATTATCTTTGGCTATGTAGGGCTTATTGAAGGCATAGTAGCTCGTATTCAGCAGGAGCTAGGAGAAAAGGCTAAGGTGGTGGCTACCGGGGGTTATGCTGAACTTATCGCTAAAGAAACAGCGGTAATTGATGTGGTGAACCCCGACCTGACACTAATAGGACTTAGACTCATCTATTTGATGAACAAAAGTTGATAAGAAACTTATTGGGGTAGATTGAAGGAGCGAGGTTCCTTTTCGAAGAGGAGCGGTCTAAAATAGTCTGAGGAGAGGTGAAGCCTCTCTTAAAAACCTTTCCCTCTCCTTACAAGGAGAGGGGGATTAAGAGGGTGAGGTTGTTAAGTCTAATAAGGAGGCAATAATGCTAACCGATAAAACAATAGTCTTGGGTATAACCGGAGGTATAGCTGCTTACAAGGCAGCCGATATTGCCAGCAAATTAACTCAGGCTGGAGCCAGGGTTGAAGTAATTATGACCGAGTCGGCGACCAAGTTCGTAACTCCGCTGACCTTCCGCGGTATTACCGGCAGACCAGTAGTAACCGATATGTTTGAGGCACCCCTTAAATTCGATATCTCGCATGTGTCATTGGCTGAAGCGGCTGATGTAGTGGCTATCGCCCCAGCTACAGCTTGTGTCATCGCCAAACTGGCCGCCGGCATCTCTGATGATATGCTTACCTGCACTGTGCTGGCTACTGAAGCTCCAGTTATTGTGGCACCAGCGATGCACACTGAAATGTTCCAGAATCCTATCACGCAAGAAAACCTGGCCAAACTCAAAGCCAGAGGTTTTACTATTGTTGACCCTGGCTATGGTTATCTTGCCTCTGGTAAAATAGGAGTAGGGCGTCTGGCTGAGACTGAGACCATTATCGGCACCATAAAGCAGGTGTTAGGAAAGAGCGGAGACCTGGCTGGTAAACGCATCGTGGTAACTGCCGGTGGCACCAGGGAACCGATTGACCCCGTCCGCCATATTGGGAATCGCTCTTCGGGCAAAATGGGCTATGCTGTAGTTAAGGCAGCCAGAGATAGGGGGGCAGCCATAACCTTAATCACTGCTCCCACCTCTCTCCCCGAGCCAGTGGGTATGGAGATTGTCCACGTTGAAACGGCTACTCAGATGAAGGAGGCAGTAACAAAGGCTACTGCTCAAGCGGATGCCCTGATTATGGCGGCGGCGGTAGCTGACTACCAGCCAAAGAGCGTAGCCAAAGCCAAGATTAAAAAGGAAACTCCCAGCTTGACCTTAGAGTTAGTCAGGACACTGGATATCTTAACTGAAGTGAAGGGCAACTTCCTTAAAGTGGGCTTTGCTGCCGAAAGCGAGAATGTGGTTGCTAACGCCCGCCAGAAGCTGCAAAAGAAGCAGCTTGACATAATAGTAGCCAATGATATTACTGACGCTGATAGTGGCTTCGGCGTTGATACCAATAAAGTAACCCTGATTGACCGAGACGGTAAGATAGAAAGCCTGCCCCTTCTAACCAAAAGGGAAGTAGCTGATAGAATTTTGGATAGGGTGGTCGAGCTTTTAGGCAAAGGGTAAATCAGATTGAAAAAGCCTCAAACTAATTATGCTTTTGTTGACGGAACTAACCTTCATCGAACTATGCAAGAGGTGGGTTGGGATTTAGACTACCGCCGCTTCAGAATATACTTAAGTGAGCATTACGGTGTTGGTAAGGCATATTACTTCATTGGCTATATGCCGGAGAATACGCCTCTTTATACCTTCTTGCAGTCTGTGGGCTACGTGATAATATTCAAGCCCATTCTAAAAACACCAGACGGCAAGGTTAAAGGCAATTGTGACACTGAGTTAGTGTTACAAGCTATGATAGACTTGGATAGTTACGAAAAGGTAGTAATAGTAAGCAGCGATGGGGACTTTTACTGTCTAGTGAACTACTTGCACGGGAAAAATAAATTGGAATGTGTATTAGCGCCGTGTAAAGTGGGCTGTTCACATTTGCTAGATATAGCGTCTAAAGGACGAGTAGCGTATTTAGACAATTTGCGCGGGAAATTGGAATTTGAAAAGAAAAACCCCCTGTAAGGACGGAACCTCACAGGGTGCTTTTCGTCGTGATTCTGTATAAAGATTAACAGATTTTGTTGGATTTGTCAATAGCCACTTGGTAAGGGGTGAAAAGGGAAGTAGCTGATAGGATACTGGACAGGGTGGTTGGGCTATTGGACAAGAAAGCCGGGAGGTAAGAAAATGCTACTGATAGATGACGTAAAATATCAGGAATGGGTACCCAAAAGCGAAGATGAGCTTGAACAGATGGTGAGAGAGCATGCTCAGGATATCTTTGGTGAACAATCCATATATCTCGACATGAGGCAAAAGCTAAAGTCAGGGGTGGGAACTGGCTCAATACCCGACGGCTTCGTTATCGTCTTCGGAGATTCACCTCACTGGCGC